>Ga0304728_1000211_pt1 | contig 47404 bp, 41 predicted proteins | sample C_130625_MF_Meta_FD_190476 | JGI IMG/M metagenome (GOLD analysis project Ga0304728, IMG submission 190476) | Freshwater microbial communities from Lake Croche, Canada to study carbon cycling - C_130625_MF_MetaG (v2) (version 2) | ecosystem: Environmental > Aquatic > Freshwater > Lake | place... | reverse complement strand
ATCTTTTTGTAATTTCACCAAATTTAATTGGTCATCAAATATTACTCTTAATATATTATCTGGACAACTGTTTAAATTTTTGATAAGTTTAAACTCTTTATCTATATAATCATTTTCGTGATATCCATCTATATGAAAAAAATCGAATTTTTCATTTATTTTTTCTAAAGCGGATAGACTATCGCTATGAATAAAAGTTATTGCATTATTAAAATATTTATTTAATATATCAACTGCTGGACGTGTATATTTATCACTAATATCTATGCAAGTAATTTTTAATGAAGGATTTGACATTAACATTATTAATAATGAATGACCCATATAAGTTCCTATTTCTAAAACATTTTTTGCATTTTTTACATTATTATATAACAATTCCTGTTTTTTATACATCTTATCGCAATATTCGTATGACCGTCCATCAAATAGGTAAGAACCACAACCTCTATCAAAATTATTGTTACAAGCTTCATATATTTCATAAAATATATGTTTTTTCTTAAATAATGTATTTGTATATTCTGTGTTATACAACTTATCAATTTCTTCGATATTCATTGTATATAATAGTGTAATATTTAATTTTTACACATAACTAATAAATTATTATCATGCTTGTTTTGATTCGATGGTATTCTAAGTAATGAAAACGATAAATTTGTATATTTTGTTTCCCATTCTTTCATTTTATCTTCAAACAAATTTATTTCAGTATTCACAATATCTTCAATAATATAATATCCGTTCGGTTTCAATTTATGAATACTATTTTCAAAGAAACAAACATTTGCATCAAATGTATGTAAACCATCTTCTATTATAATATCAAAATCTTCTTTTAATTTTTCTTCATCCCACATACTTTTTATTATTTCAGGTTTTGTTTGGTCACAAAAAAATGTATTAATTCTATCCGAATTAAATAATATGCCTTTATCAATATCCGCACCAAAAATTTGTGCGTTTGGAAAAAATTCAGTCCATCCATACAATGACGCACCTGGTCTTCCATGTGACCCCATATTTGAAGGTATGTCTGTATTATTTGTACCTAGTCCTAATTCGAAGACTCTTAATGGCTTTTCACGCATATCCTTAAATATACTATAATAAAATGTTGTATAATTATGCCAACATGTTAAAATATTTCTGTTTCCTTTATCACTCTTATTGTTTCCCATTATTTCACATAATGGGGTATTTGTCCTCTCATTAAATACAAAATTCATCGATTTTTATTATACATAAAAAATATATTTTATTATTTACAAAATATATACTTTGATTATTACTTATATTCTTATCTAAAACCCGGCATCATAGTCATCATCGTCACAATCTCCCAAATCCACCTGTTTTATCGCCGATAAATTATTCTTTATTTCCAACTTATTCTTTGCGCATACATCTGTCTTATCTTCCATTCCTCCGAACTCTTTTTCGATTTCCTTATTCATATCCTTGTTACTTACTTCTACATCTTCCATATTTTCCATCGCTTTCATATCCAACACCAAATTGAAACAGCCTGTTCCAAAATAACCATTCTGTCCCATCATTACACTTGCTGATACACCTCTCATATGGTCAAAGTCCGCGTGTCTTGCCGCATTCAATAATACTTCTGTATGTACTTCAAATGTCGATTTCGATATTGGACCGATATCATCATTTAATATACCTGACCTGAATATAGATACTAGATTTTGGGTACTGGTCATTCTATCACATAATAAACTTAGATGATGATAATTGATATACACATCACTGAATTCCATCACTTCTGAAAATTCATTATAAATGATTTGTCTGGTGGCTTCAATGCCCAATACATTAAATACTTCTTTTATATCATTACAAAATGTACGTGAGCCATCTATGAAATCTAATGCTAATATTTCTAATAAATTGGTTCCTGTTGTATCCAATATCCACACATCTTTACTCGTGTATTTACCTTCATCCTTCACTACATAATTCTTCAACTTTCTAGGCATCACATTTTGAATACCATTCACTCCACGTAACACTATGTTATTTAATACAGTATCTTGGAAATTACGTAATAAGTATATCTCATCAGATTGGTCTAATGTATCCGCTATTCCTTTGGCTTTCTTTGTTTTATTTAATGCATTCGCGTTCAGTCTTATTCTGAATATTAAATTATTTGCATTATAATCGGAATATACACAAGATATTTCATTATTATAACTATTGGTGATTGCAAAATGAATATCATCCATTGTAATGTTTTTATCCAATAATGCTTCTCCGTCCATTTCCAAACGGATAATCCATTTCGATTTTTGTGCTGTATCTTCAGTAACATCCATACAATCTTTTATCATATCCTCGAATTCATAAAATTGTTCCATCAATATCTTATCGTCTTCGATTGTAGTACCTTTATCATTTGGGTCGAAACATATTTTTACTGATTTTACCACATCTACTAATTTGGTATGTTCTAACATATTTGCATATTTCGTGGCTTTATCCTGTTCCTCTTCATCTAATAATTTCAAGTGAATTGTTAATGATGGATGTTTTGGATTTTTTGTAAGACGTAATATTTCCTCAATTCTTGGAACACCACGGGTGACATTGGATTTTGACGCTACACCTGCAAGATGGAAAGTGTCGAATAAATTTATACCATTTATGCAGTCAAATGTTCGAGTATCTTCTACAGTTAAATCATAGGCATAATTTGTGGTATTCGACACTCCTTCTATCGAAATTATTTCATCGAATTCGGTATCGATAAAGCGGTTATCACGTGGTTCCATAACAACTTCACCATTTATAATGTTTGGAACAGTCAAATATTTTTCATTATATTCATATTTGAATTTTCTATTCAATAATTCTTTGGCTTTTTGTTGCTTTGCTTCTATTTTCATATTCAATATATTTGCTAATTTTTGTGATTGGTAGTTTCGAATAGTTAATAAATAACATTGTTTAATATTTTTCGAACCACGATTATTTTTTTCTTGTTTCTTTGGTTTATGAATGCTCGATACAATTTCTAAATTTTTCAACATTATTTGTATATCTAATAGCATTTTGTATGAAATCGATGATGCTGATATACAATCTGTTCTCAATGTATCATCCTTACGTTTATGTTGATGAACACATCCATCCCCACCAATATAGGCATCTAAAAATCCTAATATGCATTCACGATTTGAAAACATAATCTTATCACTTACGAATTTATTATGGCTTAATTTACCACATAATTTCGAGAGAATATCACATAATACGGTATTATAAATACGAATATCTTGGCTTGTCCATCCTTCTTTATTTTTGTTTTCATTTTTATAGATTTTGGTATTGATATTATGTTTCTCACACCATTTTTGGATAGGTGCTAAGTATTGGATATCATTATTGGCTATCGATATTTGATGCTTGGTCATACATCCTTCTGCACAATATGCTCCTACTAAATATCCAAAATCATAATCCAATTCGATATTTTCTGGAATATTATATTCACAAGTATTAATTAATTTCATATATACATTTCCTGGTTTAATCTGCGATGCCTTGTTGGTCGTTCTACCTTCACGAACCGCATCTTCTTTGAACAAAACGACCACCGAGTCGCTGCGTTTATGTGGAAGTGTAAATGTTTTATTTGCGTGATTTTTCCACCAATGATGTTCCTTATGTACGGCACGTGCTTTTTCCAATTCTGAACCGTATAAATATTGAGAGGGTGGTAATATTTCACGTAAATTCATCGTATGTTGCTCACTATATTTCAATGCCTTCTTTGATACTGGTAAATAATCTCCCACCTTCAAATCTTTACCATTTACCCCTTGTATTTTTCCATCGATTAATTGTAAGAATGATTTGGCTTTGGTGGCGATGACCTCACGATTTCCTGCAGTAGTTACCTTCAACATTGTATTGGTTCCATCTTCATTTATCACTGGGTGTCTCGTGACTGCTTCGATTCTTCGCCAAACCGTTTCACCTGCTTCATTTGCAGATGGTACTTCATAGAAATCAATCAATTCTGCATATGTTGTATCTTTATCCTTCATATAATCAATCTTTTGTGATGTTTGAATACCCTTCTCCGTAAATTCACCAATTTGAACTTTATGAATATGACCTTTTGAATCCCTTACTGCTATTTCGGTTTCATATGTAACTGAGTTCAATGTCAATTGCGTAGTCGGTTCTCCTATACTCTGACCCGCAATCACGCCTACCATTTCACCTGGATGAACGATTGCTTGTTTATATTTTAATAAGACTGTTTCTAATAATAATATTAAACCCTTACGATGGAAGCGTTTATACACTAATAAATCTTTGGGTGATAAATAATAATAGTATAATATTTCGAATAACTTGGTTGGTTGTACAAATGTTAATTTTTTTATTTTATTTAAATATTCTTCTACTAATTGGAATGCTTCTAATGGTGTGATATCTACAATGGAATTTGAATTTAATTGTAATTGGCCTTGAATATTTGCAATGATATTTTGGAAAGCCACTGGAACTTTTACTGTGTTTTCATTTTTGTATTTGAATACTGAATCGACCAAAGTAGCTCTAGCATTTATCATTTTATTAATAAATGTTTGACATACTTCTTTGGTTTCATCACGTTGTTTCTTTAAGCGGGTAACGGTTCCTTTTGAATATACATTTAATAAATCATTATGTTGGTCGTTGATTCCCATAATATCATAATGTAAGTAGATGTCTTCGGTGGTCATTCCTACTAATGGTATGCTTTGGTTTTCTGTTTTGGTTGAGTCGAAACCATCATCACCATATGCAAATTGAATAATTTTTCCTTTATTATTACGAACAGTCATATCATATTCTACTTTTAGGTCTTCTAAGCCCTTAATCAGTCTTCTTTGAATATAACCGGTTTGGGAAGTATCACGCACTTGAAGACCATTCGCTAATCCAAAGTTAAGGGTGGATGGAATGGTTAAATCATATACCTTTGGATAATCTTTGACATCTATAATATTAATTTCAATAATCTTATCCAATACCACATTATTATATGTATTGTAATTTCTATGATTATTCGACCATTGTATCAACTTCATTTTCTTATTTTTACTGGATTCTACTAAAGAAATCTTTTCGGAAAACAAACGACCCCATTGAGCACGAATCGATAGTCTATAGCTTGGTTTAATATTTGGTGTATTCAAATTATTACGCTTTAGTTGTGTCATAAATACTTTACCGAATATTCCTAAGCGTGAGCATAACATATTGATACCTTCAATCAATCGTTTTGATGCGGAACTGGCTTCAATTGAATTCTTAGAAACTGTACCATCACCCGAGAAATAACCGTTTAATAATCCAATAATAAAGTCGTCCGATGCAATATATGCTTCGGTTGGAATATGTTTATTCTCGGCTTTATGCCCAACCAATTTTAATAAGAATTTACATAAGATACTTGAATTACCGGTTATCGTGGTGGTCAATCCACCAATTTTATTTGTTTTGGATTTTTCAGTATAACATATCGAATGATTGTCGAACCAATTTTTTACGAACGACTTGATGTTTTCATCATTATTGGTAATCGTAATATGAGAATGACTACAATGTCCTTCCGCTAAGAATAATCCAATGAAGATACCGTTTTCCTGGTTCAATACGAATTTTTCTGGAATGAAAGAGTCTTTACGAACCGCACCATAAGGATAAACATAACCATTTCTGATATTTTGAATATTTGAACGGGATGAGCATCTTTGTAGAGATGATTTTTTGGTATACGGAAGAGTGAAGTCTTTTCCATTGGTTTCATTCCACCAACCCGATGATATTTTCTTTTTACCATCTATTTCGTAATGCATCATTTGTAATGCACGGTTGAAGTCGGTTCCATATACATATTCATCTTTTGGTAAATAATCTAGTAAATCAATGTATTCTAAAATCACGGGTGGCTTACATAAATCACCGGTTACTGGAACACAATCTCCTACTTTAATATCTGGGGTTAGCATTTCCTTTAATTTTTTGGTTTCTGGATTCCATATCAATAGCGATTTGGACTCCGTCACAATGACACGTCTACCGCCCGATGTTTTGATTTCGTATAATTCATTTCCCGGGTCGTGTCTAGTAATTGCGGTGACTTCACCCCACGTAATATTACCATCTTCATCCGTCGTTGGAATATATACTTCATTGATATTCATTAGTTCCATTTGTCTTTCGGTGAAATGTTGTACTTTTTCGGGTGATTTATCTAATTGTACATCAATCCATTTTCCGATTTCAATATATTTTGGTTTATTGTTTTCGATGATGACGATGGGTGTTTCCCACGTAACGGATTTCACCGCAGTATCTATTAAACCGATACGACCACCCATAGCATGGAAGAATAATTCAGGGGCGGTTAAACCGGAGATATATGAATTTTCAATAAATCCTCTGGCTAATGGTGAGTCATCGAATTTATTGAAATGAGGTAAAGTACGACTATCGAAACCATATGGAATTCGTTTTCCATCTACGTTTTGTTGCCCTAAACAAGAAATCATTTGTGAGATATTGATAGGAGCACCTTTGGAGCCTGAATTTACAATCATAACGAAACGGTTGGTCTTACTCAATGATTTACGGCCGATAGAACCGGCTTGACTATTTGCATCGTTTAAGATATTATTTACTTTATTTTCGAATTCCATCATATTGGAAGATGCGGTGTTATTTTCGAAAATACCCAAATGTAATTTTTCGATAAGCGTTTGTACTTCTTGTTTTTGTGAGGTAATGACTTGGATGATACTATCCTGTGTTGTTTTATTTGCAATTAAATCACTGATACCTACACTGAATGAGCTGGATTTCATATATTCAGTTATTACATTTTGTAAATCATCGATGAAGTCTGATGCGGCCATACATCCAGAATCGTTGAATATACGATGAATAATACCTTTTGTGGTGGATGCTAATACGGATTTTTCTAATTGACCACGCACATACTTACCGTTTCTTATTTCTAATACATTATTCGATGTGTTTGCATCTTCTCCATCTTCGAATAACTTTGTTTTATATTTCATTGTCATTGGTGTTAATATTTGTGATAATATGTCAAAACTGGATATTTTATTACCTGCTTCACGTAACGCTTCTGTATTCACCTTTGGAAACATCATTAACAAATTCATTGCGTCACGTGGTGTGAATGTTATACCTGGTCTGGTAAACCGATATGACCCTAATAACGAGTCTTGGTATATACCTATCAATGGTGCGTTCCCCGCTGGACTCACCATTTGATACGGTATCGCCGCCAAATGTCTTAATTCTGTTTCTGCTAAGATATTTTGGGGCATGTGCATGTTCATCTCTATTGGTATTTTACTGACTATAATAGTCACCTGACCTTTCGTATCAGGATTGGAGCACACCTTGAGCATTATCCGGCTGATTAGACCTTCATTTAACACCTGTAATCATCTGCTCTCTGAACCTTCTCCATTCTCTATCATAACGAGGTTAGGAGCTTGGCTGCGGATTGTCTAATTCTTCACCTTTTTACCATCGGGGTCAGCAATTAACTGAGATCCTCATTAATGTTTCCAGAAATGAGTGGTAGTGAAGACTGTAAAGATGTTCCCGCAATTTGGTCACATTGCCATTTTTTTAATTCTTTTATAAAATCGTTTGCTCGTTCTTTTTCTTCTTCCAATGACATAATAGAAGAGAATTCTATTTCTTTGTTTGCTAATATTTTAACATCAGATAATATTATGTCTCTTAATCTTATTCGCCAACCACACTGTATTTTATTTCGAAACTTTGGAGTAATATATTTTTCATAGGGTTCATCTAATATAGCTAACGGAAATTTAAGTAATCTTTCAATTCGTTTATCTTTGTAAGAATTGATTACTCCATTAGATATTGTTTTAACAAATTCCATCGATGGAGCGAACGATTTACACGTTGTTGTTAAATTATATCCATTTGGAGCTAAAGATTTACAATTAATTATTTCTTCACTTTCTATTCGATTTGCATCTTCTATATTGCAAACACGAATTAAGATTAAAGTGAAATTATCTACTCCGTATTTTTTTAAAGCATTGTTTAAATGCCTACAACTATATTTAATATTACTATTTCCAAATGTTTCGTAAATGTGTTGTTTAAATCGCTTTTCCATACCGTGTGGAACGTATTTTTTTCGTTTTAAAGAATGAGATACTGCTTGTCCTACGTATATTTTTTGATTAACTACATTTGTTATTTTATATATTTCACAGTATCTCAAATTGTTATCAGCGATAGCGATTGTCTTATTTTTTAAGTCAGTTCTGATTTGCATTGTCATTGGAAGTTATATATTATATCTAAAGATTTAATTTTAAATACTTTTACGAGAACTTATTTAATTTATTTTTAAAAGAATTATTGAAATGACTAGATGGTTATATTAGTGTAATATGCCCATGCTTATAAACATATTACCTAGTAGACATTACAATGTTTTTCTCATAAAGTGTTGTCTACAACTTTATGAGCATCCACCTGTTGGGAACAAAATCTATCCCCATCAAAATCAGCATTGTATGGTTTAGTATCAGCTACGTTCATTCTGAAAGTATCACCAACTTTCATAACCTTAACGATATGACACATCATAGATTGTCTATGTAAAGAAGGTTGTCTATTAAATAAAACCGCATCACCATCCATCATATGTCGATGAACAATATCGCCGTTTTCCAATCGAATAGAACCCTTATCCACATATCGTAATGAGATGTTTTCACCATTTTTTCTTTCTAATATTTTCGCACCCGGATATACTTCCGGGCCATTCTGTACCAACTTTGTCAAGAAGTCTCGATTTCGGTCATTTACTACCATCGGCTTGGTAATATTCTTCGCAATTTTCATAGGAACACCTAACTGTCGTATTGATAAATTCGGGTCGCCAGTAATTACCGAACGAGCACTAAAATCAACACGTTTTCCCATTAGATTACCTCGAATACGACCATTCTTCGAGTTCAAACGACCCATAATACATTGTAACGGACGTCCCGAACGTTGGGCCATTGGTACTGCACCCTTCACTTTATTATTCACAATCATTGCTATAAAATATTGTAATACTGTTGTCATACCTTCAATGACATTGGGTGATGCATTCGTATTTATTTTTTCTATTAAATCACGATTCGTTTTTATGATATTACTATAAATATGTGTCAAATCATCTTCCGAACGCTGTTGTGCATCGTGTTTGACCGATGGACGCACAGCAGGTGGTGGGACTGGTAACACTTGACATATCATCCATTCTGGACGTGACCATTGAGCACTAAATCCCATAAATGTAATATCTTCATCCGAAATGCGTTTGAATATTTTTAATACTATTTCTGGTGATAAACGAATAATTACCTTTTTATTTTCATTGGCTTCTTCTGTATCCATATTTTCCCATATCGCATATAATGTTGACATCCCTTCTAATTTTATTTTATCCGGTTGCTTACATCCACAACCATCTTCAATGGATTCACCACATCTTTTTACTTTTGTAGCTGATACATAATCCCATCGTTGTTCAGAAGTCCAATCCAAAATATGTTTATGACGATTTTTATTTATTAGTAATTTACTACACTTAAAACAAACACATCTGCATATCTTCATTATTTCTTTTATATGTTGAATAAAGAATACCGGACGAGCCAATTCAATATGACCAAAGTATCCTGGTGTATCGATATAGGTAAATCCATCTGTTGGACAAATAATACCTGGTTCTAATACACCCATACGCGGGTCAAATAATCCCCCCACTACTGGTTTATTGTTAATATATGTATCACGTGAGGTGACTTCTACCACTGAATTTTTTCGTATTTCTTCCGGTGATAATATACTAAACTGTACACCAATAATTTTGGAGGGAGCCTTATACTCGCCGAGTTTATTTCGTTGTAACGACATATTGAATAACCTAATATATATATTACGAGAATTATTTATATCATTTCTTAATTCAATTTTTTATCATATTGCATAAAATTGATTACCTTTTTATTTATAATTATAACTATAAACCAAACATATTTACATATTCAACTACATAAAGTTATCTTATACTAATTACTAAAATGGCTCCTATCAAACCTTCTTCCAAAAATGAAATGAAGAATCGATTACGTAATAATAAAAACAATAAATTAAAAAAAAATAAACCTGATTCTGATTCTGATTCCGATAAAGAAATCGATGAAGAAGAATCCGAATATGAAACGGTCGAAGAAAGTAGTGATTCAAGCTATAAACCACCTAAATCAAAAAAAAATAAGGTTTCTAGAAGAAGACGTATTATTGCTTCAGAAGATGAAGAAGAATCTATAGGTTCTGAAGATTCCGATGATGATGATGAAGAAGAGGAGGACGAAGACGAATATGATTCTGATGATAGTTTTATCGAAGACGATGAGCCAGAAGTGAAATTATCAGCAGCCGATATTCAAAAAGCTATTTCAAAAATATTTCCATCTAGATATATGAACGAAAAAGTGAAAAAAACAAAAGAGTCCGAGAAAAAGTCATCCAAAAAAGCTGATAAAAAATCCGAGAAAAAATCTAGCAAAAAATCTAATAAAAAAAGAAAACAAGAATCTGAGGACGAAGATGAAGATGAAGATGAAGATGATTATGATGAAGACGAATATGATTCAGAAGATGAAGAAGAAGATGAAGAAGAAGAAGAAGCGGAAAAAGATAAAGTGTTTATTCTATCTATCGGAGGTGGTGAGGAGGAAGAAGATGAAGATGAAGTTTATAATGATGAAGATGATAGAGGTGAATGCGATAGTGATGATGAAAAAACATTTATGAAAGAAACTTATGAAACCGTCGAATTACCATCTGAGCATAAGAAAAAAGCCGATAAAAAGTCCAAAAAAGAAAAAGCTAAAAAAGAAAAAGCCAATAAAAAAAGTGAAGAAGAAACATCATCGGAAAATAATGTAGAATCAGAATATGTTGATTTACTCGAAACCAAAAAACAATTGACCAACCAATTACATAAAAAACCAAAAAGTAAAATCTTATTAAATGCTATTGAAGATTGTAATAAATCTATCAAAAAATTAGTAAAGAAAGCACGTATTAAGAATGCAAAGGCATATCATAAATTAATTCACGAAGATAAGAAAAATACAAATGAAGTCGATTATTTTAAAAAGAATCTCTCGAATAAGGAACAGTTAAAAGTGATGAAAGACCTCAAAGAAATCAATCGTCATATGAATATCGATAAACCTTATCGTCTTGCTTTATTGGAATCAAAAATCCCGGCAAAATTAAAAGCAGTTGCCCTACAAAAATTAAATGTTTTAAAATATATGGACCCAGGTGATAATGAATATTATAAAATCAAAAATTGGGTAGATACCTTTATGCGTATCCCATTTGGAGTTTATAAAGAAGTTTCCGTAAAAATGGACGATGGTATTGAAACCTGTCATTCTTTTATGCAAAAATCCAAAGATATTTTAGATGAGTGTGTATATGGCTTGAATGATGCTAAGCTACAAATTTTACAAATGGTTGGCCAATGGATATCGAATCCTAGTGCCTTAGGAACGGCCATCGCTATTAAGGGTCCTATGGGTACCGGTAAAACTAGTTTGATCAAAGACGGTATCAGTAAGATACTTGGTCGTGAATTCGCATTTATTGCTCTCGGTGGTGCCGGAGATAGTAGTTTCTTAGATGGTCATTCTTATACTTATGAGGGTAGTACGTGGGGCAAAATTGTACAAATATTAATTGATTGTAAGTGTATGAATCCAGTGATTTATTTCGATGAGTTAGATAAAGTAAGTGACACACCTCGTGGTGAAGAAATCATTGGTATCTTGACGCACTTGACAGATACCTCACAAAATAGTCAATTCCACGATAAATATTTCGCCGATGTCGATTTCGATTTAAGTAAATGTCTATTCATATTCAGTTATAATGATGAATCCAAAGTAAATCCGATTTTAAGAGACCGTATGTATCGTATTCAAACCAAGGGCTATGAAACCAAAGAAAAACAAATCATCGCTCGTGACTATTTATTACCAAAAATTCGTGAGCAAGTGAATTTCAAGAATGAAGATGTTATTATACCAGATGATACGATTCAATATATTGCCTCTTCGACTACTCTCACCAGTGGTGAATCTGGTGTCCGTAATATGAAACGCTGTTTGGAAATCATTTATACCAAGTTGAATTTATTTAGACTCGTGAAACCGGAATCCAATATATTCAATAAAGAAATCGATATGAAAGTGAGTTTCCCATTTACAGTCACTAGAAAAGAAGTCGATAAACTGATAAAGGTTGAAGACGACCCTATTAGTAAAACGATGCTTGCTATGTATTGTTAAAAAAAATAATTGATTGATATTATATAAAATTATGTAATATCAATTTTTTATTGTGGGCCGATTTGACTATCAACGCCGGTAGCATTTCCGCCTCTGGTAGATAATAATTTAATTTGTGTGGCATCTAAACATAATGGCCCTTTAGAATTCGAATAACCATATGATTTACATTCTAATCCGCCAACTGCTTGTGAAAAAGTATCAATGGGTGTAGAATCAGCATAGGGTGATGAATGTAATCCTTCAAACCCTTCTACTGGTTTCGCAATGGCATTTCCACCAACCATTGCGTGTCCACTTGGACGAGCATTACCTTTAAATTCTGATGGTTTTAAGTCAAAGCCTTCATATGGGTATTGGTTTGAAAATAAACTATCTCTGTAATATGGTTGTATATTATAACATGAATATCCTAAAGTTATTGCTATAACCAGAAAAAGTGCTATTGCGATTAATAAATATTGAAATCTTGGTGTCATTACTTATATATTACATCGACAAAAAAATAAAAATGAGATAAAATCATCTCATAACTATTTGAATATTTCCCCTAAATATAAGAGCTTTGTAATGAATTGTTATATTCGTCGTCATCATCTTCCTCAAAGGTTACCGACTTTGTTCGAATGGCATTACCATCCATATTCGAGTTCAACCATAATTTTCCAAACCATTGATTCGCTTTTTCTTCCATTGATTCCATAAATGATTTAAATCCATTCGATAAAAATAATTCCTTATCTTTGGAATATTTATATATGGCTAAAGCAAGCAATACTAATAATAAAATGATTTCGAATATATGTTCATATATCCAATTCTGTGCGAATGTTAAATAATCAAAAGAGTCACCAATTGACGGAACTTCTATGATAGGAACTTCTAAATTATCCATAATAAAAAATATATTTATATTTTTATTGTATAACAAACATAAAAGCTTCTTTTTTATATAGTATATAGTATGGCGAACTTCGAAAAATTAGACTTGAAACAATTCCTCGATAATAATAGTAATTATGTAGATAACACTGAACATATTCGTACATTAAAACATAGTACATCCATCCGTGATGCAGTGCGTACCATCGAAAATCTGAAAGTATCCCAATCCGTATTAAAAGAATCCGATAACGAAGCTTTCGTCGAATTATGTAAAAGTGAATGCCGATTCTTATATGATGCTTATACCGATCTTTTTCATAAACTGGTAAAAGATGAACTCGACTTAACCATTATGACGAAACTATTGACGGTGCTTAAATTAATCGAAGATGGTAAAGTTGACCAAAACGATGGGTCAGTGATGGTGGGTAAAATTTTGAAAGAATTATATGTAGATAGTGCAATGAAACGTGCCGATGCTTTGGATAAAGAACACGATGCCGAAAAACAAAAACCCAACAATGGTAAACCGATTAGTTGGAAGGAATATAAAAAATATTCTAATTAAAATGATATAGATAATTATCGCTTAATATTATATAGAATGTCGCACTTTGTTAAGGAAAAGAATGATATCGCGAATAAAATAAATCAAATCATAGATAATACCTTAAAAAAACATATTACTCAATTCGCCATATTAAAATTTGCAGTAAATCAAGAAGACGTTGAATTATTAGAATTATATAAAAAACAAATCGAAACTCATAATAAAAATATGATAGAAAACCCTTTTCCTGATTCTGGGTTTGAACTATATGTTCCACAAGAAACCGTATTTACCCAACCATATAAATCCGTATTTATTGATTTTGGCGTAAAAGCAGAAATGATTTATGTTGATGCATTGAATTCTATTAAAAAAAATACTGCTTTTCAAATTCATCCACGTTCAAGTATTTCCAAAACACCATTGATGTTGGGTAATCATACCGGTATTATAGATAGTGGTTATCGTGGTTCTCTCATTGGTGCATTACGATGGTTACCCATGGATGATAATGATTATGTAGTTGATAAACATACTCGATTATTACAAATATGCCATCCCACATTATGTCGAATTTTTGTAAAATTAGTAGATGAATCAGATCTAACTACAACTGTACGTGGTGTGGGTGGATTTGGTTCAACCGGTTTATAAATTTGTCATATGATATATTATGTGTATAGTATATACATAATATATGTCTGATTATAATAGAATAAATGATTATAGATTTTTGAAAATTTATAAAGGTAGTTGCTTTACTAAAAAATATATAAAAAAATATCAGAAAATCATTGCATTTGATTTAGATGAAACCCTCGGTTCATTTGCCGATTTAAATATTCTATGGTCTGGATTACAAAAGATAACCAAAAAATCCGATTCCGAACAAAATAACTTCAATGAAATATTCGATTTATATCCCGAATTTTTACGTTATGGAATTTTGAACATATTGGAATATCTTTATATAAAGAAAAAACAGGGGGATTGTGATAAAATTTATATATATACCAATAATAATTGTAATCCGCCGTGGGTTTCATTAATCACAAACTATTTCAATTATAAATTGAATATCCGTGAAGATATTTTTGATAAGAGTATTTGTGCTTTTAAGATTAATAATAAAGTTCTCGAATTATCGAGAACCACCCAAGAAAAAACATATAATGATTTCATTAAATGTACGTTATTACCAAAAACCACCGAAATTTGTTTCGTAGATAACACTTATTATAAAAATATGGAAAATGAAAAGGTTTATTATATCCAACCTCTCGCATATTATCATAATGTCACTATAAAATCTATCATAGAACGTTTTATCTATTCTACGATTTCGAATCAATATAATGATTTTTTTGATTCAAAAAAAGCATTGGAAGAATATCTATATGATTGGTTTGATACGAATCGTCTTGAGCATATCGATATGCCTACTAAAATTCTACAATTAGATATTTTTGTTGCCCAAAAGATTATGTATCATATCAAAGAATTCTTCTATTTGACCAACCGTAAAAATAAAACGAAAAAAAATCGAGTTCGTTTAACCAAAACCACTCGTAAAAGATATTCCGACTAAAATAATTATACACTTTTATGTATAATTATTTGTTTTTTACTATAAAACATCGGCGTTTGAAATGTTAAAAGGTGTAAAAACGCGAATTTATGTATGTTATGAAATATGTTATCAATAATTTTATTCAATTATGTCATTCACATATTACCATACATTATCCTCTGAAGCCTTTTTTGAATCCCTTAGGTGCAATTTGTTGCTGACTTTTTGCTCCCGTACGTCATGGTTTTATTCTTTTTTTATGACCAAATTCTTGTTGATTTTTTGCTATATAATCATTCTGGGAATAATGTTTATGATATTTATTTTTGTGATATTTTTTTTGATTATTTTGATTATTTTGATTATTTTTATAATCAATGTCGCAACAGTCGTCGTCGCTATCACTATCATTGAAATCTTCTAAATAAACTCTACAAGCCGTAGGGTTTATATTAGGTTCGGATATTGGAATTTCTGACATTTATAGCAACGTTAAATAAATAAATCGTGACAACTTTAAGTTATTTTTATTTGTCTATAAAAAATATTAGTCAAAAAATCAATGTTCTCAAAGAAATCGTAGTACATAAATCTACCTAAAAGTATTCAATAATCCTACTTTTCTCTACTATATAGTAGAATAAAATCGATTCATAAAAGAAGAAAAAGTTCTATCATACCCAAAAAAAATTCCCAAAAAAAAGTCGGAGGGGTCATGTAAAAAAGGACATTTATAAATGTCCTTTTTTCGAAAATCCGTTTAAGAAATTTTTGGAAAAAAATCAAAAAGTCGTTTTAAAGCATAATGCTGTAAATTCAAAAAAAATCATTCAAAAATCGTTTGCATAAATTTTTTATAAAATTTTTAAGTATAATTTGGGATATTTTTGTGTTTCCATAATTTAGGAAAAAATGGAAACATTGGAATCAGAAAAATATCCCAAAATATCCCAAAATTATATTTGTGAAATATGTGACTATTTTACGTCACATACGAGTGATTATGAATCGCATTGTTTAACTGGAAAACATTTAAGGAAACAAATGGAAACCGAAAAATATCCCAAAATATCCCAAAGCGGCTTTCATTGTGATGGTTGTAATTTTACTACATTAAAGAAGAGTATATTTGATAAGCATAATAATACGATAAAACACCTTCAAAAAATAAATAAAAATACTGATAAGTCAATAATATATAGCTGCGATATTTGTAATAAAGAATATATACATCGTAGTGGATTATATAAACATAAGAAACTATGTCAAGTTCTCAAAAATAAAAATGAATTAACTAACGAATTTCGAGAACCTGAATATAAAAAACCAGAAATTACAATAGATTTAGTATTAGATTTAATAAAGCAGAATAAAGATTTAATTTATCAGAATAAAGATTTACAAACTTCTCTATTAGAATCACATAATAAAATCGTCGAATTATCACAAAATGGTACAGTAATTACAAACAATACTACAAACAATACAACGAATAATACTCAATTTAATTTACAGTTTTTTCTTAATGAAACGTGTAAAGATGCAATGAATATACAAGATTTTGTGAATTCGCTACAATTAACCACACAAGATTTCGAGAACACTGGAAAATTAGGATTTATTGAAGGTATTACTCGTATTATTCTTAATGGATTGAATGGTGTAGATACTACAAAACGACCAGTTCACTGCACGGATGCAAAACGAGAAACAATTTATATCAAAGACGATAATGTATGGGAAAAAGAAGATGATAACAAAACAAAATTTAAAAAGGTAGTGCATCAAATCGCGAATAAAAATTTACAACAATTGACAAAATGGAAAGAAGAACATCCAGATTGTGTAACATTAGATTCTAAAGAGAATATCGAATATAGAAAATATTATAAATCAGCATTAGGCGGTTCATCGAATGAAGAAGATGATAAATTCTTTGAGAAGATAAAACGAAACGTTCTCAAAGAAATAGTGGTGAATAAATTGACATAATATCCGTTATTAGTTGGTTTCGTGGAACATCAATGGTTCAAATAAAGGCGCACTATAATTGATTATACATCTTTGACAAAATGATTGATGAATACCAATCAATTCTGCCGAAATATGTAATATAATACCAATCCAAAAAACCATGACCAATCTATCTTTCATTATAAGAGATAATAAATAGCCAATTACCAAAAATGCGACACCCTCCAATAATGATTCGACAAATATTTTTAAATTACTTGTTTGAGCAACACGATTTTCGGCATTTGCTACGCGTTGACAAGCATAACCATATTTACAAAATAAACTATGTAGGTGTAACTCATACCCTAAAAAATGTTTGAAGCAACCGAGAACCAAAAGTAAAATATAATAATCAGTGATAAAATTCACTAATATTTCATATAGAATACCACAGTAAATTCCAACAAAAATAGATTCGAAAATATAATGCATAATATAATATCATTATATTTTCTTATAGGTTCTTATAAGCCATCAAAATCAACTGTTCTTCAACAGATAACTTTTGAAACGTCAAACAGTCGTCGAATTTATATTGAATAAACCGATTCCCTGCGCCCATACAGAGAACTTGTGTTCCATTATCGAGAAATTTGATATTGACTACGATACCACCATTGGTTAATGTGCTATTCGTACCGAAACGAATCCATCGAATATGTTTACCCTTATGTAATTCGTGGAGCTCATCAACAAAACGATAACCAATTAATTTATTACATATATCACCTGTTTTTTGAGTATTATAGCCAAGTTCTTTGATTTTATCATATACTTCTTGAGTTACATCTTTCATTGTTTTATTTTCTAAATAATCGTTTTTAACGTTCTCGATAGTATTCAAGAGGTTCTCAATATCTATGGTTGAAAATAGACTGGGGTCTTTCATAGCATTTTCGAATATTTCATTTACATTTATTTTTTCAGATGACATTTTGGTAGTATAGTATTTATGGTTAATATAAGAATACTACTTTAGATGGGTTTATTCAAATTGTTTTTTGTTTTTTTACATTATCAATGAAAGTTCTATCAAAATAAGTCGTTATCAATTGGGTAAATCCAAGATTGGTTAATAAAAACAAGGCACTACCGAATATGATATTAGAATCAAATTCTTTTAATTCGTGTTTTCTAAATGGATGAAATTTAATCATTAAGAAAATACAAACGAAAAGCTGTATTAGAATATTCAGATTATTTATGAATGTGTCTGTATAATGAATAATGCCGAAGAGTACTAATATATATAGAAAATGTAGTAAAAAAAGAGAACCCACATAAACAGGTTTTTTTATAATTTCTAAATAGTGTTCTGTTTTTTCAAGGACTATTCCAAACATAATATAATAAAATCAGATAAAAAGTTTATATATAATATGGATAAATGGAAACACCAAAATATATTAATGATAAATATGAAATCCTAGAAGCGATAGGTAATGGTAATTTTGGGAATGTAATGAAAGCCGTACATAAAAAAACACGAGAACCCGTGGCCATAAAAATGGAATCCCAAAGTTCTCCCTTTAAAATATTGAAAAATGAAACGACTATTTTAAATTATTTATATAATGAAGGATGTCGAAGAATACCAAAGGTTATATGGTATGGATTATATTTGGATAAAACTTGTTTAGTCATGGATATTTTTGAAAGTTCTCTCTATGATTATTTGAAAACAAAATCGTTGCCTGAAGAAAAGGTGAATAAAATCATCCAGCAAAGTATTTATATTATAGAAACGATACATAGTAAATTTGTCTTACATAGAGATATAAAGCCACATAATTTTATGATACGAAATGGAGAACTTTATTTGATTGATTTCGGGTTCTCGACATTTTATGTAAATGCAGAAAAAGAACATTACCCGATGAGAACCGATTTAGAATCGATTATAGGTAGCCCTAAATATGTCAGTATCAATGTACATAACGGAGTAGAGTGTTCTCGAAGAGATGATTTAATTTCGATAGGTTATATGTATATATATTTATTATATGGTGAATTACCGTGGGATATGGTAAAACCGATAAATAAAGGAGAACCTTATGGTCCATTACATATAATGAATGTAAAGAACCAAGAAATAAAATCATTAAAAAACCTAGAGAATATCGAGAACGTATGTAAAGAAAAATGTCCAAAAATAGTAGAATATTTTAAAAAGACATATTCTTTATATTATAATGAAGAACCCGATTATCACGAACTAAAACAAATATTTGTATAAAACCACTTAAAAATAACACCCTTATTACTGTATAATAGGTATTATAATGAGTACTACAGAACACGCTTCACAACCACAACGTTTATTAGGTCAAGTTAAATGGTTTAATAATAAAGCAGGCTATGGATTTATTACAGTAAGTGATGGAGAACAAGCAGGAAAAGATATTTTCACTCATTTTTCATCCATTGGCGTGTCAAATACCCAACAATATAAATATTTGGTACAGGGTGAGTATGTAGAATTTGTATTAGGAAATTCTACTGTAGAAGGTCACGAATTCCAAGCAGTTGAAGTATCAGGTGTAAAAAATGGAAAATTAATGTGTGAAACCCGATTTGCAAATCGTCCAGTAGCAACAGAAGGAAATGCCGGATATCGTAGATATCGTGTTCCAAGAGATGAACGTCCTGCATCACCAACAACATCACCAAGTGATGGAGAATATACAAAGGTTCAACGCAAAAGACCAGTTCGCAGTGGAGCTAGACCACGTGGTCAACCGCAAGTCGAAGTAGCTACTGCATAAATAATATAATGATACAAAAAAGATATAAAAATAATTATTATATAGTATATATTATGGAGGAATTAAATGAAAAAGTACCGGCAAATTTAAATAAATTAGTATCGAAATTAGGTTTAATTACAGACAAAATGCAATTACAAAAACAAAATATAGATGAAATAGCACACGAATTGAAAGCATTTGAAAAAATAATTAATAAATTAATAAAAAAACATTTAAAAGATGAAGAAAAAGATAAGAAACCACGTAAGAAATGTGGATTTGCATTACCAACCGAAGTTACAGATGAATTATGTCATTTTATAGGAGTAGAAAAAGGAACAAAAATAGCAAGAACCGAGGTAACAAAACAAATAATGGCGTATATTAAGACAAATAATTTACAGAATCCAGAAAATAAAAAGATGATAGTTCCCGATGAAAAACTATGGAAATTATTGGGAGAAGAAGCTCGAGGAAAAGAAATAACTCATTTTACTATACAAAAATATATAAATAAACATTTTATTCGTAGTAAGCCTGAATTGAAAAATACAATGGTATCTACTGTGTAAAATTGAAAACATATTATTATATTAGACCGACAAATATAATAATAAATGGAAATCTATAAGAATTTACCGATAGACTTAGTAAATCGGGTATTAGCATATGATAATCTATTTGTTATTCGAAATGGAATACCTTATAACCGATTAAATAAAGAAAAATACGAAAAAATATGTATTAGTTTATTATCAAAGCAAAAAAAATCGATAACATATAATGCAGACACGAAACATTTTTGGGCGTGGGTGGAATTCGATAAGTATATGATAAAATATTATAATGATGAAGTTGATATCGACTATATTAGATATGAATTTAGACGTAAGGTAGGCAGTGGGAAAAATATAAGGTATCTAGTACACGATAGAATACGTATACAATAAATAATTCACCTATTGTTTTTTTCTTGAATACGTATAAAGTTGGTAAAAAAAAACGTATCAAAAATATATATAATGTTTGTTTTCACAAAGAAGGACGTTTATTTTGTTTATATCGATATCCCCATTCCAATCGGTACATTTGTTCGTAGTCAAATAATAAAGGATGTATATCAAGTAATAAAACATTGGTGGTTTATAAAAGATGAACATTTAGATTTAGCACATATACCATATAAAATGAGAAAAGAGTACGTAAGACAAGATTATGAACATACATACATAACATTTAGTAGAGACCCATACCAAAGATTTATTTCGGCGTTTTTGAATACGAAATTCTCCGAAGAAAAGACTGCAAAACAATTTATACTAGAAATCTTAGCAAACGAAGAGTTCGATGATTACCATTATATGCATATCCATTTTTATCCACAATATAAATTCATCATCGATGAAAAAAATGAAATCGTAAATGATATCAAAAAATTCAAGTTAGAAACATATAATAATGAATTCATAAAATTCTCTGAAGAAATCAAGTTACCTACATATGATTTAAAAGAATATTTCGATGAAGAATCGTTACATAAATTCAATGAAATATATAAAAAAGATTTTGAAGTATTTGGTTATGATATGGTAACCAACTTAAATGGTTATACCGCACCGGTTGAAGAACCACACGTCGATACCAATAGTAAAATAAATCCATTGAAACAATTTTTGAATATGCATAAATAATAATCTCATAAAATATTAGATAATGAAATTATTGACATTAGATACATTTATAGGAATGTTTCATCAAAATAAAACGATGACATTTCAAGAATATTTGGATAAAGCCAAAGTAAGAATTGGTGATAAATTGGAACCATTAAAGGAATATATGAAACGAAAAGATATCGAAAAAGCCAAAATCAAACTATTATTCGAGAACATTCAACATCGTGATGAATATTTAAAACGATTTTATAATATGTCCTTACGAGTACAAGAATCGAATTTACATATTCAAGATGGAGCTATGAAAAATAAGGCAATGGATAATAATAAACATCCCACTTATAAAAATTTGATACGAAATTTACACTATAAAGATATATTGGAAAATACCAAATCCGGTATCGATAACGTTCCCACTTATATGCAAGTAATAAATGATTTATATTTACATAATATCATTGATTATAAAATATTGACACCGAGTGCTCTTTTTTATATTCGTGATGGGCGTTTAGGTAGTGTGTTTTCATCCTTTTATTTCCGAGCTTCGATAATGAATCCGTTTTTGGTGTATTCATTGAATCATTCTGTGTTAAAAGGCACCAAAATATTTACACCGACATTGGGTTGGACATCCTATTGTTTTGGGTTTTTAGAATGTCCATTGGTGAAGGAATATGTAGGAACCGATGTAATCACGGATGTATGTAAAAAAACCGATGATTTTGCCAAGACCCAATATCCAGATAAAGAAGTTAAAATATTTTGTCATCCATCTGAAGATTTGATGAAAAATGCCGGATTTAAAAAGAAATATCGAGAACATTTTGATGTAGTATTTTTTAGTCCTCCCTATTATAAATTAGAGTTATATGCAGGTAAAAACCAGAGTACCGAACAATATAAAACGTATGAAGAGTGGCTTACCAAATATTGGGAAGAAACCATTCGATTATGTCATTTTGTTCTCGAACCAAATGGAAAAATGTGTTATATTTTATCCGGATATGGTTCAGAAAATACGGGTCACCAATATGATTTATTAGGTGATATGAATAAAATCGCCAAGAAATATTTTACATTCAAATCACAACAGCCGATGTATAATAAAGATGTACATTCGACGAAACATAAAGAGACCGCGGAGAAAATAATGATTTTTCAGAAATAAATTATTTTTCATGATAGGTTCCAAAGAGGATATCAAAATATGGAAAAACTAAACAAAAGTTATATTTAAATAATTTATGATGAATTACGTGATGTGTAAAATAGATACTCGAATGTGATATAAATCCCATAGTGACATAAAAATAGAGAGCCATAAAATATTCAAACCAATCCATTTTTATTACGAATAATGGAGCGTGTAAGCAAGAAATATAAAACATAATATCGATTGAAGTAAAATATAAAGAATCTAATGGATATACGATAACATTTTCGTGATGTTTTGAATGTATTGGTTTATATATACCTTTCGTATGAATGGCTCTATGGTATGCATAATAACAAAATTCGACAACGAATGTATAAAGTATTATATTTGTCATAGCTTGAAGAAAGCTATGTTTCGATTTATCGAATCTCGAAATAAAATAATAATTCATTAGAGTGCTGGTAGCAAATACGGGAATAATATTTTTACTAATGGTAAATAAATAGGAAAATAAACGTTCTTTATCAATATTAAATTCTGGATTTATGAAATCAACTTTTTTAGATTTACAAATATGATAAGCAGTATAAATAGATGTTGTAAAAATAGATAGCGTAAAAAATGCGGATTTGTATAGTTGTAAAAACATTGTTGTTATAACACTGTATATAATTTTATATTGATTGCATAAAATTATATTTTCACATGGAGAACTTATTTATAATCAGAAATCGTATTTAAAATTTCGGCTGGATAATTCATTTGTTGAAGAATTTTTACGGCGCCTTGAATTTTCGAAATACCTTTTTTCATTCGATATGTATATTTTAATGAACCATCGGGTAGGTTCTCGACTTCCATTTTATAATTCTGAATTCTATCGGATTTTTTCATCTTTTTACATAAGGATACATAATGAGTGGTCAAAATAAAATTCACATTATTGAATTTATTTAAATAGGTTAAGAAAGCATACGCGGATTTGGTGGCTTCGACTGGGTTTGTTCCCGAATATAATTCATCAAAAATACAGAAATGTCTATATTTGTTCTCATCGGCATTTGAATGGATGATATCGATAATTTCTTTACAACGTCTAGATTCGGCTTGGAATAAAGAGTCACGTCCAGAAGTATCCGGAATATTCAAATAAGAATGAATATGTGTATAAGGGTTCAATGAACAATGTTTATAGAAACCACAGCCGATTTGTTGTGAGAAAATGATATTGATGGTAGTGGTCTTAATCATCGTGGTTTTTCCACCGGCATTCGGAGAGGAAATAATGATATTTTTATCGAAACTACAACTATTTTTCACGTGTTCGACATCCATTAATGGAGGATAATATTGTTTATCGATAGTACAGGTGAAAGATTTATCAAAATTAGCATACGATACCACATTGTTTTGAATGTTCTCGAAAACACCCAATAAATTATTCACGTATCCTTCAAAATGAAATGAATATTGTAAGGAATCTTCATAATCTTTATTCGAATGTAATTCATAAAAGCATTTCAACAAATAACCCATATCACCGAATTTGGATAAAGAATGTTCGAAGGGCTGAATGGAAACCAATTCACTATGGAATTGTTTGAGAACTTGACAATGTTTATGTATCGTATCAATGAATCTCGAGTACGTTCTCTTGTTTTGATGGATTTCGATAAAGTTCTCCATGGATTCGATGGAATACCGTGCATAATCACGCATTTCGATAAGATATTGGTTGATATTGGAGATATTATGATAGAATCGGTTACATTGACAAATGTTCTGATAAATTTGTAAGCAATAAAGACCCATCATAAAGATTACATAAATGACCTTATCGGGTGAAATTGAATCCATATTCATTAGTGCTTTACCGATAAAATGGTTTTTGGCGATAGATTTGAGAACATCCATATAGGTTTGAAAGGTGATTGGGATTCCTTGAAATTTGATGATAAGGAAAGGTAATAAAAGTAGGAAAAAAGGTAATAGTAAGCTCATCATAGGAGATGCGATATTGATAATAGATAACCATTGTAAGAAAGAGGGAGATTGATTGAATTGTTTGAACATATCCCATTCGATGAATGAATATTTCAAGAGAAAGTCGTCATCTTTTTTCGTAATGTTCCAGATATCCATAATTTTATTACAGTCGATATCGTATTTACTGGTGGATAATGCTTGGCGATATAGACACATATCTTCGAGAACATTTTTGGTATCATTTAGATAATCGATATTGGTGGTATAATGTTTATTCCATGAAGGAATCATATTTTCAGCAAATATGTGTTTTGGTTTGAATAAATGTTGGTACATGGATTGTCCTTTATCAGAAGAACTCGTGGCTAATTCTAAATCATTCGATACAATGGTAGATAGAGGGTGTATTTCAGAATCGTCTAAATAATGAATAGGTAACTGAAATATATTATTATTGGGTTCTTCTTCCTTCTGCTTTTCGCTTTGCTTTTCGCTTTCATTGAAACAGTCACCTTCAATAATAGTGGGATTCATTTCTTTATTTATATGGGCTATTATGAAATCAAACATTATAATATCGATTCAAAAAAAATGGATATTCTAAACGCAAGTGGAAAAGAGAACAATTGTTGAAAAATTGAATTACTTTTTTACACTCATTTTAATTCAACCCCCACCAAAAACAATCGAACAAACAAAATGACACAGCTAACCCAAGAAGCAAACCAATGCCTTCGTCTTCTAGAAGGGACATCCAGTATTTATAAAAAAAATATTATGAGCGGGGGAACGATTAAATACCAGTGTGAAAACGCGTTTAATCAATTACTTTCGAAAGAGCACACCACATTGATCCAAACCATGATTTTAGACGACCAACGAGAAGACGTTAGATTACAAAAATTAGAGGAAGCATATGCATTGTCTTTTCAGTATATATGTGCTTATTCCAAAATTGTCGAGGAAGAATGCCACAAGGCAGTCAATGAGCTAAACCGCCGAAAAAAATATTGGGAGGAAGAGCTGGAACGTAAGCACCAATTAACTGAAATCGAAACGAAGCAGCGACCAGGTGAGTTAAAGCGAGAACGCGACGCTTTGAAGCGGATTCAAACCCTGCCCGACGAATTGATTCGACTTATAGGGTCTTATGCATATACACCTAGAATACGTCTTCTAATTTTGGATTTAAAGTACGATTTCTCTGAAGTTTTACAGAAGGCCGTTTTGCCGAATGTGGAGCTAGCTCAAATGAGGAAATTATATTATTTATTTAAAAAAGGGAACAAGAAAACAGCACTTGTTTTAGATTCGGGCGTGAGCAAAAAAATTTACGGTGATATGCATTTTGGGAATCAATACCGTCCCATGACTTCAGAAGACGGTAAAATGGCCACTAAAAAAGACTTCGTCGATAAAATTTTATCAGTATTGGACCGATTAAAAAAATTATCCGCCAAAACAAACCGACTCCATTCACAGGAGACTCACCAAATCGTCAATGAGGGATTACTAAATACTTATATATTATTTGCTCATAAGTTAAAAAAATATTTACCTCCTCCAAAACCCATTGTAGCCTCACCTCTCGGCAAGGCCAAAAAACCGGTCGCATCGAAAAAAAGAAAATCCACAGCCGTTATTGATTTAACTGACGTGTAAACCTGAAAAATCAAAAAAACAAAAAATCAGCCGATAATTCCGGTTGATTTTTTGCACACAGGTCTATACAATGAATTTGAAATTAATAGGCAATTCGTTGATGTTGATTTTATAATGGTCTTCAATACCTCTCATAATATTAATATCACGTTTTGTTACAAAATTAATAGCAAAGCCTTTACGTCCCCAACGACCACTACGTCCGATGCGATGTAAATAAGTGTTATAGCATTTGGGTATATCGAAATTGATGACCGTACTTACTTGTTGTATATCAATACCACGGGCAGTGAGGTCAGATGAAATAAGAACACGGAATGCCCCGTTTCGAAAGTTACATAAGGCTTTTTCTCGTTCCGATTTATCCATAGAACTATGTATCATAGATACAGAAAACCCATCGGCAATCATAGCATCATATAAATCGGTTACCCGATGCACACTATTACTATAAATAATACATTGGGAGACACTAATCAATGAGAATAAATCCTTGAGCATATTATATTTGGAGTTATCATCATTCATAGCTACATAGAATTGTTGGATACATTCTAAGGTAAGGTCTTCTTTTTTCATTATGATTTTCAATGGATTATTCATAAATTTATTAGTAAGTTCTAGAATACTATTCGGTAGAGTCGCACTAAATAAGAGAACCTGAATATTTGAATTAAGAGTTTGAAAAATATTATATATCTGTTCTTTGAATCCCTTTGAAAGTAATTCATCGGCTTCATCGAGAACCAATAGTTTAATATTCATAGTTTTAATACAATTGCGTTTTATCATATCATAAATTCTACCACTAGAACCGACAATAATATGAGGAGGATTTTTTTGTATAGATTTAATATCATCTTGTATCGAAGTACCACCAATGATAGTTTTAATGACTAATCCATTCATCATAGAGCCTAATTTGGAAATAACTAATGAAGATTGTCTAGCTAACTCGTGTGTAGGCGCAATTAATAAAGCCTGTGTATTATTTTGCGTAACGTCGATTCGTTGTAGAGTACCAATTGAAAAAGCACCGGTCTTTCCACTACCTGATTGAGCTTGAGCAATGAGTTCTTTACCACTTATAATATGGCGAATTGTTTTTTTTTGGATTTCACTAGGTTGTTCAAAACCATAAGCATATATACCGCGTAATATGTCATCGGATAAATTTAAATCATCCCAATTTTTTATTTCTTTTTCATTTTCAAAATTATCGATATTCATTATAATAGTAATAAGTAGGTAGTATTTATGTTGATTGATGTGAAATATTATATTTATTTATCAAAAAGATATAAAACGGTAACAATAGTATTTATAAGAGAAATGTCTTGTTATCAATTAGAAGATTATAATAGAATCGTATTTGATGGTTTAAATTATAGCTTACCGATAAACATAATGGAATTAATAAATAAATTGACTATAGAAATAAATAATATAGCACCATTATTATCGAATCATAATAGTGAGCAAAAACCAAGAAAGGAAGAATTAGGAAATTATAAGAAGTCGAAATCGAATCATCATCGTAATAAAATAACTTCTGATGAAGAATGGAATACAATACGAAACTTCAAAGCAACAAAAATGGATAAAAAAGAGGGTGTTGAAAAAACTGCGAATGATATACGAGCGTGTTTGAATAAAATATCGGTTAAGAATTATGACATACAACGAGATTCAATATTTGAATTGATAAGAAAAATATTAGAAGAAATTGATTCAGATGAAGAAGGAAGTGATGTAAACAGTAAAGAGAATAATATAAAAAAAATAATAATATCTATATTTGATATTGCTTGTAATAATAAGTTTAACTCTGAATTATATGCAAATTTATATAAAGAATTAACGCAAAAATATTTAATATTTAATGAAATAGTTGTAGAATATATAATTAATTATAAAGAAAATATACGAGAAATAAATTACGTAGACCCGAATATAGATTATGATGCATTTTGTAATTATAATAAATCGAATGACCGTCGAAAATCGTTATCGTTATTTATCGTAAATTTAATGAAAAAAGGAATCATAGAAAAAAAAGTAGTACTAGATATAATAATATATTTTGAAGATATAATATATCAATACATAGATTTACCAAATAAAATAAATGAAGTAGAAGAAATTACAGAAAATTTATTTATATTAGTGACTGTTTCGAAAAGTATTTGCAATGACCAAGTAGAATGGACAATGATATTAGATAATATAAATAGTATTTCAAAAATGAAATCGAAGGATAAATCGAGTTTGTCTACTCGTGCGATATTCAAATATATGGATATTTTAGACCAGTTAAAAAAATAGATATATAATATTTTATTATGTAAAAATATTATCTAGCGTGAAAGGAAATAAAAATATGATATTACAATATATATTATATGGTAAAATCAAAGATAAATCCAGATAAAGTAGATTATAAAGAAGACATAGAAGTAGATGATGAGGACATTGGCGTTTCATCTTGGACATATTCATATACAATTCATAATAGTAATATAGAATTTGCATTAGGTAAAGAAAAACATACTTTTTCAAGTAAAGGTATAGTATATTTTCATATATATTTATTAGTAAATGATAGTCCAGTAGCAAGTATCGGCATATTCGAAGTTGAAAGTAATCGTTTAATAAGCATAATAGACGAGGAAGGTTATGTAGATTTAAATAAAGGTAATCTATTATTATTTAAATTCGTAAATGAAGAATTTATAAAAAATGAGATGAAAGAAACGAAACAAGAAAAATCGGATAAAGAAATAGAAAATATAGAAAAAAATGAAGCGAAAGAAAATGAAGAAAAAGAAGAAGAAGACAACCCAATCACTGACGAAGAAGATGTATTAAAACTAAGAATACCTCAACAAAGCATTTCAAAAGAAAAAGAAAAAACAGATAAAATATTGAAGGATGGGATATTTATTATAGAAAAAAATGAAAAAACGCCGATGAAATTACAAGAAGAAACAGAATCAGATTCGAATAATATAAAAAGTGAATATAAAGAATCGAATAAAACAAGTTGGATAGAAAGATGTATGACGAATAATAATTATGATATAGTAGAAACAGCAAAGGACGGAGATTGTTTTTTTTCGACTATTGTTGAAGCATATAAACAAGTTGGACATATTACAACAGTTGATAAACTACGAGCAATTTTATCGAATGAAGTTACAGATGAAATATATAATAATTATAGAATCTTATATTTGAATTTTTTGGGTCTATTAAAAACAAGAGAAGAAGAAATGAAGGTTTTGAAAAAAAGAAGTACTGCATTGAAGAAACTGAATGAAACTGTAAAATCCAAAGAAGAAACTAAAGAAATATTGGATGGAGCAAAACAAATATCGGAACGGTTTAATGCAGCAAAATCAGAAAGGGATGATGTAAAAGAAATGATGCACGAATTCGAATTTATGACAAATGTTGATTCGCTAGAAAAATTGCGCGAATTTATAAAAACGCCAAATTATTGGGCGGATACTTGGGCGATTTCTACTATAGAAAAGGTATTGAATGTAAAAATCATTATATTATCGAAACAGGCATATGATGCAGATGATTTAGATTCAGTACTACAATGTGGTCAATTGAATGATAGTGATTTAGAAAAACAAGGAAATTTTTCACCAGATTTTTATATTATGTCCGGATATTTGGGTAATCATTATGATTTAATTACTTATAAAAATAAACGAATCTTTACTTTTAGTGAAATACCATATGATATAAAAGCATTGATAATAAATAAATGCATGGAAAAGAATGCGGGTCCGTATTATTTAATAAGGGATTTTCGAAATTTCAAAAGTAAATTAGGGTTATCGCCAGACGAAGGGTCACCAAATGATTCCGATGATGTTGATGTAGAGTATGATTTATATGACCCAGAAATCATTTTTGAATTTCATTCGAAATCGGATTGTAAGCCCAAAGCCGGCAAAGGTTCAGGTGAAAAAATACCCGACGATAATTTGACTGAATTTAATAGTTTAAATAAAGATAAGGATAAGATATGTGATAATTGGCGTAGAAAATTGGATGATGCATGGATGACTCAATTTACCTTAGATGGGAATAGATGGGCATCTGTAGAACATTATTATTTGGCTTCACAATATAAGAAGGGTTTTCCAGATTTTTATAAAGAATTTTCATTAGATAGTGAAAGTGATATATCAAAAGACATAGAACTTGCGAAAGTGGCTGGTGGAAAAACAGGAAAATTAAAGGATAAACAAATTAGACCAAAGAATGTGAAAGTAGATGAAGATTTTTTTGAAATAAAGGAGAACCCACGATTTGAAGAAGCCAGAAAAAACGCCATACAAGCCAAATTTACACAGAATTTGGATTTAAAAAAAATATTAATGGAAACGAAAAATGCAAAGTTGGTTCATTTTGTAAGAAGAAGCCCACCTGTTCCAGATGAACCGTTGATGCGAGTAAGAAAAGAAATGAAATAATTGTTTATTGAAATTTAGTTTTGTAATAATTATCAATAGTTAAACCAGAATTTTCAAATTCATTTTTATAGTATTTAGATGTATTATATTCAGTATAATATTTGATATAATAACCCAATTCATTTGAAAAAATACCTTCCTGCCAACGAGTACTTCCATTTATATTTCGAACTGAGTACATTACATAAGGAAATTCTTTTACTACTTGTAATACATTGTTTTGTTCCAAATGAAATTTAATTACTTGTTCCAAATTCCATGTTCTTTTATTTATCATCTTTGTAAAATATTCATTAGACCTTAGAACAAAATTATTCAATATATTTAAATACGATTCAATATTATATTTTGATAAAACTACGTGCCTATCAGTATACCCGCCATAATGCTCACAATTAGGTATCCATATATTTTTTTCATTCATTAGTTCAAGTTTAGGATGAGGCAATTGATATATATAATCACTTCTAGTAATGATAAATCTATCATATTTATTAATTATATCATTATCAATAAGATTTTTCAATAAAAACCAACGAAAAAAAATTAATATACCAGCAGACCCAGGATGTTGATGGTCTTTATCTTTAATACCACCTAAAAATTGGTCTTTTATTTTCAGAAATTCTCTCCAATGTAAATGTTCATTATTTTTTACGTAGGTGGTAACGTTTTCTTGAGTTATAAATTTTTTTTCGTTATTATTTTTTATACCATAAATTTGTTGTTTCCATTGTTCGTCTGGAAAATTATTAGAATGTATTACAATTTGGTCATCGTTATATTGGTTTATATTTATATTATCGTGGTATTCACCATAATACGTTATATTTTCACTGGATTGTTTTGGATGTTGTATTCTACCATATAAAGCATTCTTGTTCTCTATTTTATCATATCTTTGAATATCTTTAGATAATATGTTATATGCATAATCAAACGCATCACCAAAATCATCCGATTCATTATATGTAAATTTATATTTTGCTAAATTGTAAAATGGATTATTATAATTATAATCGGGTTTTACGCCAATACATAGACATAAATCCGCATTTAGCTCATCGATAATGTTTTTTTTGAAACTATCGAAAGTTAATTCGTGTGCTCGAGTTTCACTTAATACAATTACCAGCGTTTTAGACATGATATAATATAAGAAAAGAGAACAAAAATCCAAAAAAATTGAACTACTTTTTTCATAAAATATAAAAGACACTCAATAACCAAAACAATCGCTTTTATTAAAATGTCAAGAATCTTAGATTTATCACCAAACTCCTGGACAAGTTTATATGTACCATTTATTCCTAAGGATTTAGCATTAGATGGTGTTCCAATGATATCAGAAGAACCAATGAAGAAGTATTTCGAGAACCAGCTTCAACTCGGTAAAGTATCTCGTGTAGATTTTATTACCAAAGAATCGAAACACGACCCGTCTGCATTATCCGCTTTTATTCATTTCGAAAATTGGTATGAAAGTGGAGAATCATTACGACAAGTGTTAGATGAACTTGGTGAATATAAATTAATCGGTTATTATGATGGTCGATATGGTCACGATTTCAAAAGTTCAAAGAATCAAAATATGAAACGTTTTATGACTGTAAAAATAAATAAAACACCTATTCAGGAAGTAGCAGAAGTTCCAAAGAATATGCATCAAATCGTAAATAATTATGGTTTGATGGAAAAGTTAATCGAAGAACAAAAACAAAAAATCGAAGAATTAGAAAAAGAATTAGAACAATATCGTCCAAAAGAAGTAGTTACAATGGATACCAAGTTAACCCCGAACGAACAAATATTTGTTCGTGAAACATTGATGTATTAGAAAAATCCAATAAAAAGAAAAAGGGCGAAAGCCTTTTTTCTTGCGGTGCTCTATACTTCAAATAAACTCATACGTAAGGTATTACACTCGATAGTACATTTATTTTTATGTTGAAACCATTTTTCAAAAATATTCAAACAATCCAAATAATCTGAATCTTTATAATGTTCTCGAATAAATTCACAATAAAGTAAAATCTTTTCATCATTCGTTTTATTATGATTATTAAAATTAAGAGAACCTTTATTATGTAGATAACACCACTTTAAAAAATGATCCAATTGAAACATAATAATACTTTTGATCACATAATAAGCGAGAACATTGGTTTTTTCTTTATAGTGAGCATCACGTTTTCGAATAGATTTATCTGATTTATCATATAATTCGTTATATTCTAAACCCATAAAATGGAGAACCTTGACACATTGAAACATAGAATAAATTTTTTCATAGAACATCATTTTTTCGGTTTTATGTATAAATTTATCAATGTTCTCGATTGTTCTTAAATTCGTGGAAAATGAGAAATAAGAAATGAACATAACATTTATCAATTCCGCCCATATTTCACAATAAGATTCAAATAGATTCACTTCCGAATTTACTGGAAATAAAGATAAAATATATTTGATACAATTATTATTATTATCAGCTGAAAAATCCAAGCCAAGATTATGAAAGGATTCGTGAATGAGAACTTTGAACCATTCTTCCTCGCGATATAAAGTAATATCGGTAACCAATTGACAACTGGTAGTGAAAGCGGTATTGGCGTGTTCTTGTTCAATCGTTTTATGTTTGGTGGGGAGAACTTTATGTAAATCGGTTAAATAAATATAAATATTCATTTTTTGAGAACAATGTTTGGGCGCAAAATGGTTGGCGATATATAGCCACATAATAATCTTTTTTACTCTATGTGATATAGCTATTTTGGAATATTTTTTAGAAGTGGGAAACACCATCGTGATTTGATATTTTTTAGTACCGATGGAAAAAGTATAAATATGACAATTCTTATCCAGGTTCTCGATTTCATCTAAAATATTCTTGGGCATATAAGAATGACTATAGCTTTTTGGTATGTTATTACCTTTAATGATTTCGCTATGTATATCTAAAGAATGTACAAAATATTCTGCTTTAATCATAAGACGGAATAGATTATTTAATAAATGTTTGGATTCATTCGAGAACCTGGAAATAGGAAAATCATATTTTTTAATAAAATGGGTTTCTAAGAATTGTTTTAATTGTATAGTTATATCTTTCATCTATTATATTATGATAAAATATATTTATGTTTATTGTTCTCGAAATATTGTTGAATGAGAACACTTACACCATTCCAATCTCTGATATACCAATTACGTATATTCGAAAAAGGGACATATGATATTCTACTATCATTTCTCAGACGAGAATCCCAACAAAAATAAAGTATTTCGATATTAGGGTTTATAGAATGAATCAAATGATAGATATTGATTAAATCGTCGGTTGCATCAGATTCAAAATTTATATCATCTAACCAATAAGAATGTTCTGAATTCGCTGAATCAGCGTAAACAAAAACCAATTTATGTTGAGAACATATATCATTATATAAACGGGTCAATCGTCTTTTTAATTTCATAATATATTCATCATTTATAGTAAAATGTGTAATGCCCAATCCAGTATTTTTATTCATTTGACAACTGGTAAATTCATTACTTGAAACATATTTTTCATTGCCTTTATACATAAAAGAAGACAGGCCGGTAGTCATAAATTCTATAGTCGGTTCAATACCTTTATGAATAAGATAAAATAATATATTATATGTTGTTTTACTGGGGCACCATAACCAATCGAAAGGGTAAGAATACTCACGTAAGTTTGATTTATTGATAGCATCCGGAACAGCACATTGTATTCCAATGGGTATAAATTTCATTATAATATATCGTTAGAAAATTGATTCATAACAAATCTTAACAATTATTGATGACTATAAACTAAAAAATGGGTATTAAAAATCTAAATAGGTTTCTACTTGATAATTGTAATAAAAAATCTATAAAAAAATTTCATTTAAAACTGTTGGAAAATAAAAAGGTGGTGATAGATACAAGTATTTATTTATATAAATTTATCGCCGATGATTTGTTATTGGAAAATATGTATTTATTTATATCTATATTAAAAAGTTATCATATAGAACCGATATTTGTCTTTGATGGGAAACCACCTCCTGAAAAAAAAGAATTATTAATAAAACGTAGAATCGAAAAATTGGAAGCAGAACAAAAGTATAATGAAATGCAAAAAAAGCTGGAAGAAACAGGTGATAACGTGAAAGAATCTCAACTATTAGAAATGGAATACTTAAAAAAACAATTTATACGAATACGCGATGAAGATATTCAAAATGTAAAACAACTATTGGATTCATACGATGTAACATATATAGATTCCAAATATGAAGCCGACCAATTATGTGTGCATCTAGTGAAATCTGGCGTGGCTTGGGCTTGTATAAGTGATGATATGGATATGTTCTTATATGGATGTAATCGAGTCATACGTCATATTAGTTTATTAAATCATACGGCAGTATTATATGACGTAGATATGATATTGAATGATTTGAAGATGCGTGAAGAAACATTTCGACAAATTATGGTATTATCAGGAACAGATTATAATATCAATATGTATACTAATTTATATGATACGATGAAATGGTTTGATGAATATAATAAATATTTATTGAAGAATAAAGATTTATCGAATATAAATTTTTATGAATGGTTAGATACCAATACAGAATATATAAAAAATAAAGAAATGCTATTCAAGACATATGATATGTTTTTGATAGAAAATTATGATTTTTCAGATGTACCCAGCGAATTTAAAAGAAAAGAAATAAATATGGAAATTATGAAAAAAATACTGTTTAAAGAGGGATTTATATTTTGTTTATGATAAGATAGAAGCCAAATAGCAACCTTTAAAATCTTCATTACCAGTATGCATTAAATTAATACCTACATCGATGTAAATATTACCACCCATTTTTGTCCATCTATGACAAAATAACCAATCTTCGGAATAATAATGGTCATCTTCTACTCCACAATCAAATAATGCATAAGCGTATTTGTTTTGTTCTCCTACTAAAAACCCGACATCATCCGTGTATTTGGTGGTAGGATACGCTAAAGCCATTTTTTCTATCACTGAACGTTTGAACATCATAAAGCCAGTTGCTAAATGACGAACACGAGCTAAGTTATGTTCTACCGATAATACATTATCGATATAATTAATATTATATTTCAATAAACGGTGTTGAACCATATATTCATCACTGATGGTATCTTTGAAATTAGAACGTTTTTTTATATCTAACCAATTTTGTATAATATTTGAATCTGGGGCACCGTTTTTATCTTTTGTTAATCGAGCCCAATCATAAAATTTAATAGGATAAACGCCGCCTACTAATGATTTATCAGCAATTAATAATTTAAGAACATCTACTGGCGACCAAGTAATATCAGCATCAATGAAAAGCATATGAGTCATATTCGGGTCGCTCATTGCTTTAGCAACTAGATTATTACGCGCTCTCGATACTAAACTATCATTTCTACAGAATTCAATAACCATCTCAATCCCGAATTTGGCGAGTAATTCTTTAGTTGCAATGACACATTGAACATAATTTACGAAACATAAACTACCATAACAAGGCGTTAATACATATAATTTTGGTTTATTGGTTTTAAGATATTCGGCAGTTCTATCTTCTATGGAAAGGTCGTGCGTTTCACGTTTTAAAGTATTATTGTCAGTAGAACTCATCCTATGAGTGATATGTATTTACATATTTATATTGTTTATCATATAATTGAATTTATTTATTAGAATATTTATGAAAAAAGTTTTTGAATTTTTTATCGTAAAAAGTAATAAATTTGTATAACATAAACTTTTGATTTTTATGTTATATTTTCTGATTTTTCTAAGTTTCTAAGTTTATAAATTTATAAGTTTCTAAGTTTCTAATTTTTATGAATATCGAGGTATAAAGGTATTTAAGCAGTGGCGACGATATCACCAGCTTTGACAAAGTGATGCTTCATATACTTTTGTAAGTTGAAGTATGTTAGCTCCTCACCCTTGTTGATTTTTAATAGCTTGGTTAGCTTAGCATCAGGGTTGATTTTGCGACCATTGGCCTTGTCTTGAAGACTGTTGGTGCGGATGTATTGGTTGATTTCCTTGGAGACGGATGTTCTGGCCATTTCAGTACCAATGGTCTTTCCTAAGAACTCAGCTAATTCATCACTGATACGGGTTGGCTTGACGAAACCGGATGGTTGTCTAGCAACGCCTGAACGTCTTCTCTTGGAGGAAGCCTTTTGTGCGTTCTTCATCTCACGAGTAACAGTCTTCTCTAATGTCTTGAAGTCGTTCTTGACAGTAGAGAATAGACCAACTAGTTGTTGAAGTTTTGCACTGAACTCAGTCATCTTTACTGAAAGAGTTGCATCGCCAGATTCAACTGGGGCGTCGGCAACAACTGGTGCAACTGACTCTGATGAGACTGGTGCAACTGATTCGACCTTAACCTTCTTTGCACGAGGTGCTTTGGTTGCTTCAACAGCAACTGGGGCTGGGGTGGTGGCGACGGTTTGCTTTTCGGAAGTAGTAGTGGATTTAACAGCTCTAACCATTTCTGACTATATACATATAATATGTTTCCTTTTTAAGTAGTTTTTTGATAAAATATATTTATTTATATTTTCGGAGATGATATTACCTAAGGTATTTTATTTAATTTTAAAATTATGCAGCCGAAATATTTTTCTTTATATTCATTTTATTATAAATAATATATTTTGTCTTCTTCTAAAGCATAATCAATTCCTATTTTTTAGAAATAAAATATTTTATATTATATTATATAGAATTATGAAGGTTTTAGTATATGGTTCTCGTGGATGGATAGGCAAGCAATTCATTGAAATACTTAATAAAAAACATATTGAATATGCTGAGGGAAATGCACGGGTAGATAATGATATTGAACTTTTTGAAGAATTATATAAAATAAAACAAACAAATGTAATTTCATTTATAGGGAGAACACACGGCAAAATAGGTGATAAATTATATTCGACCATAGATTATTTAGAACAAGATGGTAAAATGGTTGAGAACATTCGTGATAATTTATATTCACCATTCATATTAGCCCATTTATGTAAAGAATTAAACATTCATTATACATATTTGGGAACAGGATGTATTTTCAAATTCGATGAGAACCATCCTTTTGGAAAAGAAGAAAAAGGTTTTGATGAATATTCATTACCTAATTTTTTTGGTTCATCATATTCTATTGTAAAAGGGTTTACTGATAGAATTATGAGATTATATCAATCAAATGTTTTGAATTTACGTATTCGAATGCCGATTACTGGTGAAGAAAATCCACGTAACTTTATTACAAAAATTACTACTTATGAAAAAATATGTTCAATACCGAATTCAATGACTGTATTGCCTGAGTTATTACCTCTTATTATTGATATGATGCGTAATAAAACAACGGGTAATATTAATTTTACAAATCCTGGTTTGATTAGTCATAATGAAATATTAGAGATGTATCGAGAACTTGTAGATTCAGAATTTAAATGGAAGAACTTTTCACAAGAAGAACAACGAAAAATATTAGCATCTGACCGGTCAAATAATTTTTTAGATACCACTAGATTAGAAAGCTTATTTCCTTCTGTTCTACCCATAAAAGAATCCGTAAGACAAATGTTATTAGAATATAGAGAACATATAAATAAACCCAAACCCATAATTAATTTATTAGTTACCGGTGGGTGTGGGTTCATCGGTAGTAATTTCATTAATCATTATTTTCCAAGACATTGTCTCAGTGACAATGACAAAGCACGTCAAACGCGCTTAGTTGAAAGTAATAAAATAAATAAATTGGTAAATATAGATGCCATGTATTATTGTGCTGATGAGAACAATGTTCTCGAAACTATCCGAAATAATCTAAATTATGTTTTGATAAAAGGTAATATCTGTGATGAGAACCTTGTTGCTAATATATTGAAAGAACACCATATCACTCATATTATTCATTTTGCAGCACAATCACACGTTCAAAATTCATTTGAAGATTCTATCAAATTCACTCATGATAACATTTTTGGAACACATATTTTATTAGAATGTTCTCGAAAGTATGGAAAACTTTTAAAATTTATTCATGTATCCACCGATGAAGTTTATGGCGAATCAATGAATACTATCGAAGAACAACATAAAACAGAACATTCTATATTATGTCCCACAAATCCATACGCAGCCACAAAAGCAGGAGCTGAATTAATTGCTCAATCATATAATCATTCATATAAAATGCCGATTATTATAACTCGGGGCAATAATGTATATGGCCCCAATCAATATCCCGAAAAATTAATACCTCTCTTTATAAAACAATTAAAAGAAAATAAAAAAGTAACCATACAAGGTGATGGTAGTTCGGTTCGTGCATTCTTACACGTAATAGATACCGCAAAAGCTTTTGAATTTATTTTGGAAAAAGGTAAAATAGGGGAGATATATAATATAGGTTGTGATGAACATATGGAGTATTCAGTCATGGACATTGCAAAGATATTAATCAAAAAAATAAAACATACTGAGAACTTTGATGAATGGATTGAATATATTGAAGATAGACCTTTTAATGATAAACGCTATTATATAAGTAATTCAAAAATAAAAGAATTGGGTTGGACTATAGATATCGATTTAGTAAGTGGTCTTGATGATTTGATAAAATAAAACATATAATATATTTGTCAATGAAAATATATTATTTTAGTATGCGATGGATTCATATAGCCAAGGCAATGATTGTCTCGCTCCAGACGAAACAATAGTTAAACCAGATAAAACGTGTAGAGCTCCTAATTTACGAAATTCATCATCCACACCTGAATATATCATATTTTCCATTATTGTTATGCACGCAAATTGTATTTCTTCGTGTGTTATATCATTATGATAAATAGGTCTAGCGAAAATATTAACAAATGGTTCAAATAACGGGCATATTTTATTTTTAATTTCAATAGATAATTGTGCTCGGAAATTCCATATATCATATATAATTCTATATAATCTTACATAATCCCTCCTGGTTAGATTTGAGAACCAACTACTTTGGGTATAATTACCTAATTGGTCGATTTCCATAAATAATTCTTGTATACGAACATTTACGGATTTTTGTCTTATTTGTATGATACGATTATATTTTTCACGAAGATTTGGTGTCATTACATTTAGATTCATCAACCGAGGATAAAAATAAGAGTTGGCCAAAACACTTGCTACAGGTGAATCGATACGAGGATTCGTTGATTCCATTCTTGAAACGACCGGTCTCTCGATATGTATGGATATATGAGAACTTTCATCTTTAAATTCGGGATAAATGATTTGTACTATATTATGTAATGAAACTATTTGACTCAATGTTTTAAAATCAAATTTATCACGATTATATGGATTCACTACTTTCCCCTTACTTTTCATTAATTGTATTAATGATGATACGTTGAAACCATATATGAAATCTGATTTATCTTTATAACTATAAAATTGTTCATATGGTATTTCATCTAATGGTTCTAATGTAATAAAATCGGTATCATTTACACAAGATTTTCTATTACGAAACGCTTCCCCCCTCAATAAAAATGAATATCTAACAATCCATCCCCTGAATCGTTTTTGTATCATAATCGAATTTTTTATTCGTTTGAAGTAATTCTCTATTCTATCAATGAGAACATCTTTATTGCCTGTTCTCGGTAAGTTATAATGTTTTACAATTATTTTTAAATCAGGTAATTTGTATTTTTTTAATACTATTTTTTTATTGTAATATTCATCATAGGTAAGTATTTTTGCTTTCTCGGAATTATCTTTTAATATATTTTTTTCATTTTCTAATATTGGTTTCGAGAACACTTGCATTTATCTATACATAATAGAACATATATTATTTAATATGTTTTACTATTTTATTTTGTTATACTAAATACGTAGATTGAATTTATTACCACCAGTCGCATTATTTCTGAAAAAATATTGATATAATGAGTTCATTTTTTCCTTAATGGAGTTTATTTCATCTTGTAATGCTTTTTCTGACTCTTTTAATGCCGTAATTTCTTCTTCTAATTTACTAGTATCTGATGTTCCTGTTGGAGAACCCATCTTTTTTATTTCTTCCAATAATTCTGTTCTCAAATTCTGTTCTGCTTCATTCGCCCGGTTGACTTCATTTTGTACGGATGCTTTTACTTCATCGATGGAATCCACGATTCGGGTTTCCGCTTCATTCGCCCGGTTGACTTCATTTTGTACGGATGCTTTTACTTCATCGATGGAATCCACGATTCGGGTTTCCGCTTCATTGGCCCGATTCACTTCGTTTTGAACAGATGATTTTACTTCATCGATCGATGCAATAATATTATTTTCTGCTTCATTTGCCCGGTTGACTTCATTTTGTAGAGAAGACTTTATTTCATCTGTATTCGCTCCACTAAAATTATTTATATCTAATCTATTACGTAAATCATCAATATCCTTTTTAATTATATCTTCTACTTCTACTGCACGATTTTTCTCAGTTATCACACTATTTGAAATATTAGCAATAGAATTATATAATTCCGCTTCATTTTCGCGTTGATTATTATTTACAAAATCAACAAAGTTTTTGAAATTTTCAACACTGATGGATGCTCCATCTAAAATAGTATCTATTTTTTTATCAGCTTGTTGAAATAACGAATCTACGTAAGATTTATTAGTAACCATCTTGTCTTCAGTAGGTTCAGTATTTAAATATACATTTGCATTACCAAAATCCCATTTGTTATCATAAACGCTGGTATCTTTTCCTAAGTATAATGTTGGTACTTCATCAACCGTTACTGAAATGTTTTCTTCGGACATACTATATAATATCTAATACAAATTTTTTATTTTAACAAAACACATTTATTTACATATCCAAAAAGATTTTTCTTCAGTATTTATATAAATCAAATCATAACTACTATTTTTTTGTAATATAATTGATTTGTTTCCAGTTGGTGCATAAAAGTTATTAAAAATTTTGGTATCGCTTGTAGATACAATTTTAGTATTCGTATTTCCTAAATTTATAATTTGTATTTTATCAAAAGGGTTAGGTATTTCGGGTAAATATGCTATTTCGGTATTATTTAATAATGTATATACTGAATTATAATCTAATTTTATTATGGTATCGTTTATGCATTGGTGGAGGTTCTTATCAAATATATCTTTATTATTCGTTATGGTGGATTCATTTATTATTTCTAAATCTTCTTCTTTTTCTGGTTGAGAATTTTCATCAGAATCAGAACTAGTATCAGAAATCAAATCAGAATCGGATTCGGAATCATAATAAATAGTATAACGACTGGATACATTTTTTATTATATTTTTAAATAATTCCATTCTATATTACAATATACTTATTTTGTAAATACTTTTTTTACGAAATATAATTATGGTAATAAAAAGAGAACATCTTTTTTATTGATTTCGATACTTTTCGATAAATATTATAAAAAATTGAATTAAAGAAAACACAATATATAGTGTATAACCCGTTTATAAGCACTCTTTATAACACTCCTTTTAAAGCAAACTTTATAACACTACCTTTCTGCAAATCAAAATGTCAAAATCAACCCCTGTCGTTTTAACCGTCAATGATTGGAATACTTCCAACATTCGCTATATGCAACCAAAAGTCAATGACCGTGGTGGAAAATCAATAAATATTATCAGTACCCAATCCAATCGTGCATTATCTATTCAAACCCCGCTAATGATGACTTGGGGTATTTCAGATTATACCGATGAAAAGACTGGTGAATCTGATGGAAAATTTACTATGTCACTCAATTTTCCAAATGACCAATATCGTAAGCCAGGCACTGATGAGTTCCTAAAAAAATTAAAAGAATTTGAAAACCAAGTATTAGATGATGCTGTCAAAAACAGTGAATTATGGTTCGGTGAAGAAATGACACGTGATGTAGCGAAGCATACGTTCTTCCCATTTATTAAATATTCAAAAGATAAAAATACTAAAAAAAACGATTTAACCAAGCCACCATCTATTCGTGCCAAGGTACCAAATTATAATGGTCGTTGGGCAGTAGAAATTTATGATACCAGTATGAAGTCAATCTTCCCTTGTGATAATGAAAACATCACACCCATCGATTTGATTCCAAAGCAAAGTAATGTCGCTTGTGTCTTACAATGTGGTGGATTATGGTTTGGTGGAAAGGGCTGGGGATTAACTTGGAAGATGATTCAATGTGTTGTCAAGCCAAAGGAAGTCGTAAGTGTCTTTGGAAAGTGTCATATCCAATTATCTGAAGATGAAATTTCGGCGATGGAAAAACCAGTTGCATCATCTGAGGTGGTAGATGATGAAGAAGAATATACCGAGCCAGTTACTGCATCTAAGCAATCAACAACTGAAGTGGAAGATAGTGATGAGGAAGCAGAAGCAGAAGTCGAAGTCGAAGTCGAAGAAGTGAAGCCAGTGAAGAAGGTTGTCAAGAAAGCTACTCCAGTAGCATCTCCAGTTGTCGAAGCACCAGTTGCCGTTCAAGAAGAACCAAAAGCAGTCAAGAAAGTAGTGAAGAAGAAGGTATAAAATATAAAAATAAATAATAGTGTATAGTTTTATAATCTGTAATGTAAATAAATTTTTTATCGATTCTAAAAAGCTCTTACGGTCGAGCAAAAATCGCTCTTTTACAGTCGAGCAAAAATCGCTCTTTTACAGTCGAGCAAACGCTCTTATAGCTCAATTGGTTACAGCATCGGTCTTATGAGCCGAAGGTTTGCGGTTCAATTCCGCATATGAGCATCTAAAAAATTTGTAAAATAGATTTTGTAAGTATAATATACAATGAAACATTTTTATTATATATTATTAATGATAACAAATATTACGGGTAAATTATTGGTATCAATGCTAACAAAATATAAATCCAGTCCGCTATATTTGAATACTCAGTGTACCATTATCCACAATAAACATAAATTCGGAAAAGGAGAACAAGAGAAATTTTTATTGGAAAACGACTTCATTCAAAATAAAAAAATCATTTCCATATCACCCGGTGGGTATAAAGGGGTATATTCATTTGGAGTATGTTCATATATCAAAGACAATTTCAATTTAGACGAATATGTTTTTTCAGGTGCATCGGCGGGTGCTTGGAACGCATTAATGATGTGCTATAAATATGATTATCAACCCATAAAAGAAGGTATTGTTGATGCGAGTTTAAAACAATATAAAACTCCATTTCAAGTGGAGAACTCCATGAAAAACAAAATACTTTCCTTATGTAAAAGCGAAGATTTCGATTTGAGACGGTTGTTTATTGGTGTAACCACGATTGATGCGTATAAACCACATACGACTATATATTCGGGTTTTACTAATTTAGAAGATGCGTTAAATGCGTGTATCGCCAGTTCTCATATACCACTATTAACGGGTGGATTCGTGAATACCTATAATAATAAATTAACATTTGATGGTGGGTTCTCGAGTTATCCTTATTTATTTACGAGTAAGCCTGTTTTACATATTACGCCGAGTATGTGGAATCAAAATAAATCGAAACCGACTCTTATCAAAGATATCACCGATTATACTACGCTTTTATCGAAAAACAAATTTAATTTTGATGAAATGTATTTAGCGGGTTATACCGATGCACATAAAAACAAGGCGTTTTTGAAATATGTTCTCGAAAATAATGAAATCGGTGAATAATCACTCATTCCACCGTTACTACTTTCGCTAAGTTTTTGGGAAAATCTGGATTATGACCATTCTCTATCGCTATATAATAACTCAGTAATTGAACATAAATATTTGCCAATAAACCTCCAAACGTATCGTTTTTTTCTATAAGAAGTTCTCCCTCTATATCAGAAATTCTTATAACGTGAGCATCTCTCGCTAATACCTCCTGATATGCATTTCGATTTTTATCTCGGTGTTCATCTTCTATATCTATGATTATGATCGGTAAATCATTCACGATCAATGCAAAACTACCGTGTTTCAAAGAACTCGAATTAAAGCCTTCCGCGTGAATATAGGCAACCTCCTTTAATTTTAATGCTCCTTCTTTCGCTATGGCTTCCTGCTTACGTTTTCCTAATAAAAACATCGATTTCGTATCTTTTATTTTATATACAAGTTCTCGCACTTTTTCCGAATTATATAAAATGTTCTCAGTTTGAATCGATAAATTACGTAAATCTTTTATTATTTTTTTTCTTTTTTCGATGCAACTTCCACGATTCTGTGAGAACCATACCGCAATCATTACTAATATTACACATTGATTCGTAAATGATTTGGTACTCGCTACCGCTACTTCTCTACCCGCATTCAAATATACACCACAGTCGGTTTCACGAGCAATCATCGAATCCACCACATTCACCACGCCTATCGTAATCAAATCATATTCTTTTGCTATATTAATACATCGATGTAAATCTTTGGTTTCTCCGGATTGTGATAATAATATCAATGCCGTTTTACCCTTCTTCGGAATATCTTTTACATCAAATTCAGCACCATCATAGACAGCCACTGTATCCACGATATCCAAACTTTTGAATATATCGAGTGACCATAACCCTGCGTGATAGGATGTCCCACAGCCTAATATGATAAGATGGTTTATATCCATAAAACGGGATTTATATGAATCCAATCCTCCCAATTTCACCGAGATGTTGTTCTCGATTCTTCCACCATTGTTTATAGCACGTATGATGGATTGAGGTTGTTCCATTATTTCTTTAATCATCCAATGGGTATAACCGGTAGGTGTCAATTCAATGGGTATATTCGTTTTTTCGTTCAAGACATACCGTTGAATATTCTTATTATAGGTGATGGTTCTCTCTTCTTTGGTGATTTCGATTAAATCGTGGTTCTCCAATATGATAAATTTGTTTATGTAATTTGCAAATGCAATCTGTTCGGATGCTAAGATAATATATTCATCTTCCATTCCTAATAAAAGCGGAGACCCATTACGTGTTGCCCATAATTTATTCGGATAATCACGGTGGATAATCACTAATGCCCAGGTTCCGGTTAGTTCTTCCACTGTTTTTTTAATCGACTTCTCAATGGTTTCACCATTATCTAAATGACATCCGATGAGAACCGAAATGATTTCGGTATCTGTTTGCGATTTAAAATGATAACCTTTATTTATTAATCGGCTTTTGATTTCTTGAAAGTTCTCGATGATTCCATTATGAACAATCGAAATTCTATCGGTGGCATCGTGATGAGGATGAGCATTGATATCGGTTTTACCACCGTGTGTTGCCCATCGTGTATGTCCTATCGCACAATTAGATATTTCTTTATTTTCGAGAACCTTGTTTTCCAATTTTTCTAATGAATTATGGGTGTTGGTGGATGCATATTTGATGGTATTTATTTGCCCATTCTTTATACTGGATATTCCTACGGAATCATACCCACGATTTTGTAATAATCGTAATCCGGCTAATATATATTCTTGATAGTTATCAGAACCTAAATAAGCAACGATTCCACACATTCTATAATCTTCTCAATGATAATAAATATTGAGAAGATTTTATGTTTTTATAATCTATAAATATAAATATTATAGATAATCTCTTTAGACGTATATTATTTTTATCTATTTATATTATATATTAGTAAATAAAATGAGTTGTGGTATATATGATATCTTAGATAACTATAAAAAATTTTTAAAGAGCAAACAAATTGAATATGAAATCAAAACAAGCAAAGGTGATACAATATATGATATTACGTTATATTTCCCACATAAGTTAAAAGATTCGACAATTGAAGAATTAAACAATGAGTATATAAAGTTAGATGTAGACGAGAAGTTAAAATACTCAAAAGTAGGAAAAAAATGTGATTATTTGAGTTTTATAAATACGTTTACATTTAATAAACTCACTAGTCGTAAAACCATTGGTTCTACTCCCAATAAACACACTAGTCCTAAAACCATTGGTTCTACCCTCAATAAAACCTCTCGTCGTAAAACCATTGGTTCTACTCCCAATAAACACACTAGTCCTAAAACCATTGGTTCTACCCTCAATAAAACCTCTCGTCGTAAAACCATTGGTTCTA
>Ga0304728_1000198_pt1 | contig 49015 bp, 83 predicted proteins | sample C_130625_MF_Meta_FD_190476 | JGI IMG/M metagenome (GOLD analysis project Ga0304728, IMG submission 190476) | Freshwater microbial communities from Lake Croche, Canada to study carbon cycling - C_130625_MF_MetaG (v2) (version 2) | ecosystem: Environmental > Aquatic > Freshwater > Lake | place... | reverse complement strand
AAATCTTCGGTTTCAGCAATAAGGGGAATTGGAGACATGACCCCAGCGAAACCTGTCTTATCGGAATCGGTCATAACACGGAAGGTCAAAGTAGAGAGGAATTCACGAGTAATCATTATATGTTCTTTTTCAATGTTCATACAGTAAGTATACGCTAATTCGGTATTAAAGTAAAGGGATATTTGATTGTTTCGTAGGGATAAAACAACGATATAAAACAGCTGTTACTACATCACTTTATCAAACCCGACATGGTTATTATACGGGGTATTGGGGAATTCGTCAAATAAACTTGATTGAACTCTTGCAACTACACTTCGGTCCAAAGGTCACCATCGGCTAAGAACTGGTCTAAACCCAGTGGTGATTCCGTCATAGGTGGTATAGGAATATCGGGTTGAATTGCTGCCACGATCTTTTGTTTATGCTCAGGATCATCAATCATTTTCTGACGGACACCACGACTGATCTTCGCTTTATAGGTAGGTGTGAAGACACGAGAGTTGCCACATGCTCTGGAACAATACTTACCTTGCTTGGCGAATGTGGTGTGGCAGGTGGGACATTGCTTCTCGGGATAAGTACGAATGCGTTTAGTTGGCATGGCGATTGTGGGCGGACAAGGGTAACAAGATAGAAGTCTATTTAGCCGATCCGCGATGATACCGATTACGCATTTGTTTCTTACGCCACTCAGGGAAACTTATTCTAAATGGTATAGTTGGATCTTCTATGCATAACCTACGCCATTCATCATTAAGGCGAATCGTATTCATTGTCTTACTATAAGCAACTCGGTTTATATCGGTAGATACTTCGTTATGCGGATTAAGACCAGTGGCACGTTTCTTCTTACTCATTTTACTGTTTCAACCACATAGCACATCACTGCCAGAGCCAATACGCAATAGATCCAACCGAATGCTCCCCAGTGGCTTAGTTCTTCTGGTGTATGCACTCTATAGTAACAGTCATAATCGAGATCATACCTATACGTTTTACCGTTTCTTACGATTGTTTCATTGTATAATTCATTCATGATGTTATGAATAGGTATAGGATTATTAGAGCAACCAGTACCAGTGGGATCCATTCTCTAGGATGTATATCACCTTCTGGTATCTTTGGCTTAGTCGGTCTTAGAGTCATTTTGTAATAATATTCCGAACCAGCAGCATGCTAGTGCGGAGATTGGTGTAGTTATAATAGTGGCTATGAGCCAGAGTAGGTTATCGATTGTCATATGCGATTATCCAATTAAGAGCATCAGTTATGTCATAGAAATGAGGAGATTCGGGTTTATTCTTGGAGGATAACCAGCGATATCTGGTCTTTTCTTGGATCTCCCAGGAAGAAGTAGACTGATTATACTTGGCGGATACGGGATCTTTGGATTGCTCTAATATCATTAGTCTTGATACTTTGGAAATGTATAGTCGGTTAGAATAGAGATTAACTCCGCAACTGCTCGCTTGTCAATATTAATAAACTTAGTGCGATCCACTAGATTAGGATGGAGTTGAATCCTCACGGTAGTTCCTAGATCGATTACGGATGCGTAGGTATTACCAGTGGCATCATTAATGGTCTTTGTCGGATGGGATTCGTACTCGGCTGAGAGACGATCTTCGGTGGTGAATGTGGTCATACGATTGGGTGTGTGTTTTTACCCTTGATGGATTTCTTGAGTAATTTTTTGTTAATCTTGGCTTCTTTCTTAAGATCTTTTCTGATGATTGCTCTGTACAGCTTTAGAATTAATTTTCTAACTTTCATTTGGTAGTCCCTCCATAGACTTGTGCTTCCAGTTGACGGATGCGTTCGTTTGCTGCTGCTAATTGTTGTTCCAGTGTTTTCATTGCTTCAGCCATTGCCAGGAATGCTTCGGTTTCTTGTTCTTTTAGAGTTTTCATAGTGCTTCCATCCTTGATTTCATTTTAGACATAACATCAAACATTAGGTTTATAGAAGAATTTATATCAACTGGCTTCTGTTCCGCACAAAATGCCTCAGATCTTAGGGTTGAAAGAACTTTCTGACACTCAGCCATTGAGGCGAACTGATGGGCTTGCATTGGACCATTTGAGGTCAGGATTATAAGAGCAAAGATTGTATTCATCTTGTGTAGATATCAAAGGAATGTGCGTCACGTTTACGAGTGGAGCAACGCATGCTATCATAACGAGGACCACGAAATATATATCGAATTCCTGTAATGTTCTTACGGAAATGCGCTTGGACTTCCTTCAGTCTGTCGATCGGGATACCTTTGTATAGGGGTAAACCTACGGATTGATACATCTTTAAATTCATAGCAATTTCCTTGTGTAAATATTCATCTCATGACCCATTGATTCAATCTCTTCGTCAAGGTCGCAGTCATCTACCTCATCCTCAGGGATATCGTAGTAGTCACGTATGATGGCGAACTTTTCTTTCTCGGCTGCTTCATACGTAGTATAAACACCAAGCACTTCAGTGCCATCGTCGTTTGTACCGACTAACACATAAACAAAATCTGTCATATCAATATTCCTTCTTATCACCATATTCTTCATTGTAATCATATCCAGCATTGTAGGCATGGATAGTTGCAGGGTTGATAGCTTCGATTCTTGGACCAGACTCACCACCAACACCACCACGATGTGGATCACGTGGACGACCATAGTAGCTGTCAGCTGAGCCACGATCAAAGTATGAACCATGTCTACGATCAAACATTTTGATTTCTTCTTGCTTTTCAATATAATTCATCTTCATAATATTTCCTTTCAAATTAATGCTGGTTTTATTTTATAGTCAAAAACCAGCAAAAGTAGACTGCTGCTGTTTAGGGTTAATTAAAGTCTGCCCAAGGATATTCCTCCATTCAGACTTAATCATTATGCGGTCAACATATAAGTTGCAAGATCTTTCCAATCTTTATTGGAAGCACGAACCTTAGCAACAGCGATAAGAGTACGCAACGAGATTTCTTTGCAGTCATCTTTAATAGCACGAATTAGAGCAAGAGCATCAGCTTTAACAGAAGCATCATACTCAGGAAGGAATTCGTCCAACTTAGAGATAAACTCCATACGATCAATTTTCTGAGTCGTAGTCATGGATAAGTCAATCATCATCGAGCGACTACGGATCGCTTGGTCGATTTTATCCTGACTCATGTTAGAGATAAAGATTACACGACCTTCAAAGTTGAATGACTTAGGTAAATCATCATCACGCATATCTGCATTCCAAGAGATAATACGCTTACCGTATGAATCCAATGCTCCCTTAAGAATATTCAACGCAACTGGATCTTTCAATACAGCGTCACAGTCATCAAACACGATGATTGATTTATTGTTTTCGAACAGGGTACGATAGAGACCTTTCGCAGTCGAGTAACCCTTAACGAATGTAAAACATTTACGAGTATTAATGATAGAACCAACTTCAAAGTCAGCTAGATCAGAAATATCTTTATAGCCATGGGCTTCGAGAGTCTTGGTCACAGTATAAGTTTTACCGAGTCCACCTTCACCAGTAACAACAGCGGAGGGCTGAACACCAGACGCAACCATAGTAACCAACTTCTCAACGAAACCAAAGCGAGTGTTAATATCAAACTTCTCAGATTTCTCTTCGAATGCTTTCTGGGCTTCAGCGATAGTGCCAGACATTTCAGCCAAACGTGAAACAACAGCAGATTCGTACTTAGAACGAACCACAATTTTACCGTCCACAGTACCGAGGAATTTTCCAGAAGCAGAGTCAAAGGAGATCATAGTTTTCATTTTTTCTTTCATTTTCAATTTATACATATAGTTTACTACGAACCGAGATTAAAGTAAAGCGATTTTTGCAATCCCCTCAGATCTTGAGGGTTTTACTGATTTCAGTTCGTTTTCAATTTTCATACAGTAAGTATACGCCAATTTCCAATGAAAGTAAAGCGAAATTTGACTTATTTTCCCCTTCTAAATCAATAACTTACGCATGTGGAAAGTGTGAAAAACCCTCTAAACAGAGGGTTATATAGTAAAACGACGATTAAATGGAGTCTTTTCTGGCTATGTTTGCAAATGCTTCGTCCTCGGCGATTGCATCCTCTAGGATTCTCGGCTCTGGTTTCTCTTTTGCCCAATCCATGGCTTCGTCTTCGCTATTAAAGTAAGGACTTGCAACATGATTATTCTCGTCCTTCCAAAAATAAGTATGTGAAGCCATTCCAACATCACGATACTTAATCAGTTGCAGTTTCATTTTTATCACCTGTTAAACTATCTTGTACTTGCTTAACTATTTTGTCGCCAATCTTACTCGTATCTGGTTGCTTGAAAATTGCATTCCAATTACTATCGAATAATTGTTTATTAACCGAATATGGTCTCGGTTTGCTACCTTTACCAACATCAGTCATTTTAACGACCTCTACCTGCTGATCGTTTCATTGGTTTATTTGCAATATTATTTACTGCTCCCTTAACAAGTTTAGATGCTTCTGATTTAGATAAACCTTTTGCTTGTAGAGATTTTTTTGCTTTCTTTTTTGCTCTCTTAAGTAACTTATCCGCATGGTACTTATTCGCAAACTCGGAGGGTTGTTTAATTTCTTCAGTCATATTATTCCTTTTCATATCTAAAAATTAATGTGTACCTAATACCAGAAGTAACAGGAGTGACACCATGGACGTACAAATTATAATCACCAGCTGGAAATGTTATCAAACTACTTTTTACTTCTTTACCAAATGATATTCCTAGATTTGGAAAATATAGATCTCCTCCCTCAAAATCATCATTTAATAAAACTATACCTGTTTTGCTCCAGCTAGTTATTCTATGAACACCAGAAGAATCATAATGCGACCCTTCTATATCTTGATGTGGACTAGACATAGATCCAGGTAGATATTTTAATAATTCAACAGCGCATGAATAAGGTATATTATGTTTATCAATCATCTCATTTACGAATGGTTTAATGTTTGATCTTTTGACTTTTACTTCACTATTTTGTTCCTCAACATCCCAAATTCGTTTGCCATGTGATATAACATCTACAGCAGATAATACACTACACTCGTTATATGTAAGAAAGTTTTCTTTTATTTCTAACATTATAATTCAAACGATCCCATTGAGTTAATATAACTTTCATTTTTTTCCAATTCTTTCAAGAAATCTTCGTAGATTCTATGAATATTAGATACGATCATTAATCGTTCCATGTCATATATTGGCTTATGATAATCAGTAGGCTCAACAAAATGCATTAGATATCCAGGGCAAACTATCATTAAACCTTCTTCAATTCGAATTCGTTTAAATGGACTGAATTGATTATTATAATTTACACCACCACGAGGATCTAAAACAACTAGATTGCCAGCGTTGTTATTGTTTACATTTATATAAAAAATACCAGCACCGAGAGTTGAACCATGGTGGTGTGGTGTAATCCTATATGGCATATTTGGTTCAATTGCTCGAAAATAACCTTTAGCTATACGCAGTGGTGGCAGAGGCATTTCAGAATCTTCTTTAAAAATCTGCTCAGCAATTTCTAATTGTTTTGCTTTTACTTTTTGCAGTGTATCTGGTAGATCTGTTAATTGCCAAACATCAATGCTGTTGGTCATTGCTCTTGCTGATACTGAAACAATATCCTGTTTTAATTGTTTCATAAAATCATCACTGAATGGTTTACATATAGCAATCGGCGTATACCATAATTTATGTACTCTATCAACACCATCATGTTTAAGTACAGTAATACTTCCATCTGCCATTTGTGGGATTTCTTTTGGCATTATTTTCTCCTGACTCTAAAAACTACAGCATATCTCATTTGTTCAGCCCATGGGGCTGCTGGCTTAGTTGTGTGTAATGCTCGTCCATCATAAAGAATTATTCTTCCTTCTTTTGGTGCCACATAAGCATATGGGTAACCTACATTAAATCCTCTTGATTGCCCAAAACCTTTTTGAAACTGCTGTGTATCACCAGTGTTTTCATCATCACTATAAAACACATTTTCTGCCATCCAAGTAGGATACCATTGAAGATTAGCAATATACAAAATTGTAAAATAATCTTCTTTATCTAGTTCTATTGTATCTCTGTGAATACCATGAGATCTTTTAATAGTTTCTGACATCTGCGCATTTACATATACATTAGCATATGGATACTTCATCCTGCTATCAGCAATACCTTCAGGATCACCATCAATAATAAATTCATCATTAAAGTGTTTATTGATGGTGATCCATAATTCCGCTATTACGGGATGGTCATCAATTAAATTTTGTTCATTTGCACCAAACACTGTTCTGTGCATGTACTGATTATTAACTGATGGAAATGTTTCATCCATATATTCTTTTTTATTTTCTATTGGCTTATAGTAAATGACAGAACCAACATCAGGATATTTTACATCTTTCCTAGTTGCGTGGAATTCTTGGTTTATTATATATTCCCAAACTCTCCATTTCAAATCTTCATTAATTAAACCATCTATGGCTTCTACTTTATATGTTTTCATTATTTCCACTCCGCAAAAAAATATTGATTTACTATTCGTGGAGATTTTTTACTATATTTCTGAGAGTGTAGCGTGCCACCTTTCCAAGATATTAGTCTATTATATACACCTTTGATTTCACATGTAAGATCAAAATTATTATCATGTTCATTTCGTAGCTTTTTATATTCTTCTAGATTAATTAAGCCTGCCCTGTATTTCTCTCCAGGTATGGTATACTCATCAATACAATGATTAACAATCTGTTGTTCATTCCAAGTTATATGTGGTTTAAATTTATGTATAGATACTGTGCACTCTGGATCTAGATTTTTAGTCATTAATACCTGTCCACAGAATGCTAGTTTATATTCAGCTACTGTTGATTTACAAACATTAGGGTTTTTGCCATCAATATGAATCGTAGAGGAATTAAAAATATCATCAACAGGATTATAAAGATGTTCCATAAAAAACATATTCATATAAACTGAATCTGGATGTACACCATGAATGTGGCAAAGAGCATTATGAATATCTGTCCATAATTTAGGATTTATTTGCTCTATATCAATACTCCTATTACCAGTTCCACATCCACTAATTGGAAAATCTACTGCTAAATCCAACATAGTATCTGGATTGGTATAAAAATTATCTAATACTTTTATATCAGTTATCATAAAATTCTCTTTAAAAACATAAAAATATTTATGTATTTTTTATCCAAACAAAAGTATTGTCAAAAACACTCATTTTAGATTTTATATTATTTTTTTCCCTGAATTCTAGAGTTGGTAATTTCACGCCATCAGAAAACCAATCATGCCCTGATAAAATACCACCAGATTTCAATTTTGGATACCAAACTTCTAAATCATTTTCCATTTGTTCTTTTGATAATTGAGCGTCCAGAAAAATAAAATTTAAAGTATTTTCTTCAAATTTAGTTGCTGCTAGATTACTATCCATTTCTAATACAATAATTTTTTCAGTAACTCCAGAAAATTTTATGTGATGATATGCAACCATTTTATAATATTCAATCTGTTTTTCATCCACAGAATAGTTTGGAGTACCATCACATTTTGTTTTCAAAAAATCAGTGTATGGTTTCCAAGAATCTACTGTGTATAATGTTTTAATATTTGAGCAATTTTGAACTAGACCACATGCAGTTGTTGCAATATGTGTTCCAATTTCTATTCCAACAGAATCATTTGGTAAAACATGATTTATCAAATGAATTAATGACTGTGCTGCAATATCTTTTTTATCAAAACTATACATAATTTTCTTTATATCTATAAGTATTAAAGTATATTATACCTTACAATTTATTGCAAAGCAAATATATTAAATGAAAAAAAGCAGTGGATAACCACTGCTTGAAATGCATTTCTGCATGAATCCCAGATCTCTCTGGGTATTCTATTTAGTCAATGCTCATTAACCAGTACCCTGTACTTTTCAGCAGTGTCAAGGAATTCTCTAATGAACTCTGCCTTCTCTGTTTGCAACATATTATATTGATGTTGCGATTGGTGTGACGCAACTGCCGTGGCAATTAAACTGTCAACCATCTCTAACATTCTCGCCATATCATTACACTGAGTATCGCTCCACTTTGGTTCAACAAGTGGTCTCTCTAATTTTAATTTCCTAGATTCAATAATAGTTTTAAACTCATTCATAATTCACCTCTACTTCTAACTATCTTTCTTTATACCACCTCAATCACAATTAATCAAGGTAGTATAATTCTATTATAAAAGTGTTATAAAGTCAACTAATAATGAACCAGTTATTACGATTGCGAATAAAAGTTTTTGCGCCATGTGAAACTGTAATACTTGCATCACTGTAACCATCAATAGTGGAATCATCAGTAGTTGCAATATGTACTTTGCGATTACCCATTGGTGGTTTCATTTCTGCTTTGACGATAATGATTGTTCCATCTGCTGCAGCTGCTGGTAGATAGACTGTAACTGGTTTCTCACTAGAGACTCCAATGTAGAATTCATCAGCTGTTGTATAGTGGGTTGACTCTGCTGTGGTTGTTTTGACTCTTCTGGAACTTCCTCTGCTTGTAATTTTTCTACTGAACTCATTTATTTTTCTCCAAATAGTTTTCATTTTTTTGCTTTCCAAGTAGCACACCAGTAATTTGTTTTTACTACTGCGTTATATGTTGAACATATTGTTGTTTTTAAGTTATATGCTGCGCAATTACCACAGTGCTGCGCTAATCCGTATGCATTCGGCAAAGATTCTGGAATTGGGCTACCATCAGGATAAGTTGAACTTCTTTTTGGTTGATCAAATTTTGGTTGTCTAGTATCAATTAATGTATAATATCTCATACCAAATTCCAACGTGTTCCATCAAATACTGCAATAAGACTTGATTCGCTACCAAGAGTCTTATCTCCAGAATTATCTAAATCTTGACCAGTACCTTTAACTTTAATACTACCTTCTGCTTGATTTTTAACTATGTAAACTTTACCAGTAACACCTTTTGGAAATGTTATTGTAATTCCTTTTTTTGTGGCGCCAATATAGTAATTGTTAAGAGTAGCAGTATAATCAACAGCAACAAGTGATACATTGAGTAGCGAACTGCCGCCACCAGTTGCTGATAGAATACCTGCTGGTGTAATAGCCAACCCAGAACCAACTTGAACAACACCACGTGATGTAGTTGTTGCGGTTAATGCTTCTAGTTCTACGGTAACAATTCCAGCTGGTGATAATTCATTTGCTGGTGGTGTTTGTTTAAGTGCACCACCATTGGCTCTCACTACCTGAGGTTGTCTACTGTAAGCCATATTATAGAATCAACCATTGTGTACCATTATACACGAAAGACAACGAACCATATGGCGCATTGATTACAGCAGTAGCTGCACCATCAATTGTACCAGCAGTTGGAGTGATAGTAATTGGAGTTGCTGGTGCAGCCAAACCTAGACCATCTTTGATTGTAAATTCTTGACCTAGTACACCAGCTGGCAATGTTACTGCCACTGCTACTGGACCTGGTACTGCTACGTCAATTACATTATCAGTTGCAGCCAATACTGCAATAGGAGTTGCAACTGCAGTTCTAATATCTACAAATCCGCCACCACTTGCGCTGATAGTAATTGTATTAGAACCAGTACCTGTTGTTGGGGTTACTGTAATACCTGAACCTGCTAGGATCGAGGTAGGGTTATTTGAATATGACATTTAGTTTTCCTTTTTATTATTGTTATTAACTAATGAGTGTGATGTGTGTGATGTTACTTTTTAACAAATTGAGAAATCATAACACCAAGAGATACTGCCGAGGAAAGCAAAGCAAGAAATGCTGCCGTTATTGTTTTAAGAATATATGAGCGTAACTCATGTTCTCTTTGTTCGATTTTATTCTGTCTTTGTTCGATCTCATCCATGCGATTATTGATGGATTCTTCTCTTTGGCGACAGAGTACTACATGAGTAGCAAGACTTTCACCCTCAACAGACTCTGGTGTTTCGACTTTCGTTTTGGTAAAAATAAGCATGCTCATACAATACTCCAATCAACACCATTGAATATTAATTGTATACTGCCGTAAGGGGAATTAATGGTAGCAGTTGATCCATCGACTAATTGACCACCAGTTCCTTGTACGATAATAGGATTAATATTGGCTTGACCAAAACAATCTTTGACGATGTAAACTGTTCCAAGTATACCTGTGGGTAGTGTAATTAAAACTGGACCATTGGTTAATACGCATAGCATATAATCTGTTGGTAACGCAGTATACGTAGGTGTTGTGACATCAGTCACAGAGACAGGACTTGGGTTTCCACCACCAATAATTTGATTGCCAGAACCGATATTAATATTATCGTTATCGTTGACGATTTGTTGTGGGGATACGAATGGTGTAGATGTGATTGGTTCTATTGGTGGCATCCAAGATGCCCAATATGGAGTTATTCTTTGATATTGATACATACATTCTCCTAAAAGAAAACCCACCCCTTGTGAGGATGGGCTTCATTTCAATTAACGAATGTTAGTATTTGTATTAAGTGGGTTGGCAGTTTGAGTGCCAGAACCTACATTAATCGCTGAGTTGGTATTTTGAATGTTTTGTGCAAGAGCCCACAAAGCATTGTACAATTGACCGTACTGTTGCTGTTGTTGAGTTTGTTGTTGCATTTGGTTAATGTTGTTAGTTGTAGTAACTTCAATACCACGGCTACGCTCTGCATTTTCAAAACGAGTTTGAAGAGCAATAACTGCTGCATTAGCATCAGACAATTGACGATTCAATGCTGCTTCGTACTGAGCAACAATCAATGCACGAGTCTTGTCACCATCATTATAAACTGCTGTTTGTGTATCATTAGCAGTTTGCATCACTTGAGTGTTAACTTGATTCAATTGTTGCATTAAAGCAACAGAGTTACCATTAACTGCGTCTTTAACGCCATCTAGACGAGTTGCCAATGAACCTGTTGTAGCGTTGAACTGGTTAGTCAATCCAAGAGATTGCTGTGCTTGACTTGCTTCCATTGCAGCACTTGCAACTGCAACTGACTTGTCAACTTGACCAATAGATTGCATCAATGCCATGTTAGCTGCTGCTTGTTCTGGAGGCGAACGAAGAGCAGCAGCTGCTGCACCACCATCTGTACCACCACCGAATAAACCGCCATTACCTTGACGTAATAGTGATCCTAAGATAAGACCACCAATTAGACCGCCACCTGAGCCAAAGCCAAGACCTCCGTCACCGCCACTCATCATCATGCCACTTGGTTGTAGAATTTCTGCCATTTTAATTTCCTTTTTTTATTGTTGTTATTGAAATTTCAAAGTGATGTTCGCCATCACCACGCGATCTGGTGTTACCCAAAATTCTTTTTAGTAAGCTGCTGCAGCCATTGCTGTTGCTGGTGCTGCAGCTGGAGTACCTACCGTGATAGGAACTAGATGATCTGCCACTGTTAGTGGGTCTCCCTCTACCTCTTCACTGATAGTACAAGTTTTCTCAATCCACATATCAATGTGCTCGTGTGTTACGCCATCTGCTGTGGCCAAACCTAAGAGTGCTGAATAAAGTGGAGTTTCGAGAACGATTGTGCCGTACTCATGAGTTTCTTCTGTGATTGTTTTGACACGCTTGCGCATATTTGATTTCCTCTTTGTTATTATTATTATTGGGAACCAACCCTCTGTGGGATTGTAGAAATATTTAGTTAAAAAAAATCCCCGAAACGTGAATTTCAGGGTATTTTTGATAAATTTTTAAAAATATTTTATGCTGCCATATAAGACTTGTATCTATCTGCAGCATATGAAGCAGCGAATGCTTTTGGCTTAACCATTGGAATAACATTACACATTCCACGGATATAACCAGTTGCTTCATGTATTACGCATGATGAACCATGAATTTCATTTGGGTTGATATCCAAGTGAACTTCTAATTCTCTATCTTCTAATACATCATGTAACTTCAAGTACAATTCTGCAATCTTATAGACTTCATTCATAAGACGCATGCGTGGCTTATCTTTCTTTTGATCCCAGTCACGCTCTCTTTGTACTTCACCAAAAATTTTACAACCATTATTGCCATTAATATGAACAACAATAACCATAATGTAATCTGCGTACCAATCATTTCCTATTAGGAATCGTTCAGAGTCACCACCAATATAAACTTTTGTTTCAGGACTCTGCGCCATGATGAAATCTCTAACTTCATCAATATCGATTTGCTTACGCATAATTACCTCTTTTCTTTTACCTCATTAAAAAATTTGGAGCAGGTAGGGGGAATCGAACCCCACTCAGCGCAGCTTGGAAAGCTGGCGTCTCACCTTGAGCTTACCTGCAATATCTGAATACAAGTGATATACGATCACCTGAATTTATTTTATTAACTCCATGTGAATATAATAAAGAATCCTGTCCAGCTGGAAAACTTATTAGTGTTCCTTTTGGTAATTTAAGATTGATATTAAGATTTGGAAATAATAATTCTCCACCACTATATTCGTCAGAACACATCAATATTACTGTTCGTATCCACTGTTTACCGCCATCAATAGAACCTCCATCGATGTGTGTTGGTGAATATGAATTAGCTTTATACAATAACATTTCAATTGACTGTAAATTTCCATAATTGAGTTTAGTCAAAGAACTAAAAATAATTGGACAATCTGGTCTAAACGAGTTTTTTGACAAAACTCCTGGAGAATAATCAATTGGAACAAATTCATTGAAATTAGTTTTCGATATTATAACATCAATATCATCTGAACTAATAAAATTTGGAATTATTGCTATCATATTTAAAATTATTCCTAATATTTGGCATCCCACCAGGGACTCGAACCCCGACTAAATGTTTTGGAGACATTTGTGCTGCCATTACACCAATGAGATATTGGTGCCCTTGGACGGACTCGAACCGCCCACCTCCTGATTACTAATCAGATGCTCTACCAAATGAGCTACAAGGGCAAAAACTTATTTTTAATTTATTATTTCGTTCTTCATATTTAAATCGACTGAACCAATTTTTATGTATCTTAGCTGAAAAATTAACTTCATGTTCTTTAATATATGGATATAATTCATGATACATATTAGATAAAAGATTAAGTTCTTTCATATCTCTATATGTGTTATCTATAATAAAATCTTCAATATCTTTTGTCCATATTATACACGCTTTATTACCAGAAGATCTTACTATAACAGATATATTGTAAATTATTTTATTTTCTTTTTTAACAGAATCTACGCCAATAGAAACTGTATCATTAGGATATAATTTAGAAGCAATATGAGCCACATCTAAATCATGTGCCATTACAATGGTGTCCAATCAAATTGATTTTTTATATTTTCTGCAGGAATTATATTAATTTTAATTAACAATAATGGGAATGTTTCTCCCCACTGTATAGAATGTGTTTCATAATTTGATGGTGATATTAGTAATAATTTAGATTCTAAATTTATACTTTCTTTAATAGTATCAACAGTAAAATTAATATTAGTCTTATTATCTGAATTTACACACAAGTATCCAAAATAATTATCTGGATTATTATTGCATGATATTTGTTTAATTTCATCACCAGTGTTTAAAATACAAGTTTCAGCTTTTACAAAATATTTTCTAAAATTGGTATTTGGCCAGTTACAGAAAAATATTTTCTGAATCATTTGATGTAAATTCCATGCATGTTTATTACCTATATTTAATAAATTTTTTCCATTGAATTCTTTACAGAATATGTCAAAATCTTCATATAACGATTGATCTTCTCTAGTAACAACATACTTTAAATATTTTTTTGCCATGTTAATCCCAACAGAAATTTACTATACATCTAATATCAATAGTAGGTTTTGATGCATGGTGAAGTATATTACCATCAAACATTATAAGTTTACCACGTTCATGCTCGCATCTAATAAGCTCAGAACCATCATTATTATACAAAACTGTTGGTCCATTACTTTTATTAACATAATATACTGTAGAAAAATATGGAGTTGAATGCGTTGGCATATCAATATGTTTAATTACTTGACCATTAGTTTCTCTAGTTACTAATTGTAACTGAGCAATTATATTGTAAATGTTTTTTGCACCGAGACGTTGTGGTATAATTATAAATTTATCAAACAATTCTTTATCTTTTATTTCCCCATCAAATATTAAATGACGGAAAGAATTAATATGCTTCTTTGTATTATTACTTATATTAAATGCAGGATGTTTATACGCAGCAAATCTGTTAAAATTCCATGATGTATATTCATTAAGAACAGAATTCTCTAATATATCTTGCTCTTCAGCAGTAAGTAAATCATTTATTATTTTATACACTTTTGTTTATTTTGATTTACGATCAATTTCTTTTTGAATCTTTGCTTGAACTTTCTTCTGAGAACTACGCTCTTTAAGAGCAGTAAGTTGCGCAACATTTAATGGACCAAGACGCTCTTTACCATTCTTAGTACGCATTGGATCAGCTTTACGATTCTTTTGATTAGAATTTTTTCCTTTTGTTGCCATTTACTTCTCCTTATAATATGTGGTGGAGGTGGACGGGATCGAACCGACGACATTATGCTTGCAAAGCATACGCTCTCCCAACTGAGCTACACCCCCGATAATACTACTTATGCTTGGTGGTGATGGTTAGATTTGAACTAACGACCATCTCCGTATGAAGGAGGTGCACTACCACTGTGCTACATCACCATTGTTGAAGATACTGCCATATCCGATTAAGACTTCTTTCAGTCCCTATATTCTCATCCTAAACCCACCATAGGTTTCTTCCTCGAATAACTGAGGTGGAATACTAATATAGGTTGGTACACCCTCAGCAGTCAGGTAGATGGTTAGTCATCCTCGCTTTCGGATCTTCAACAATGGTGCCCTAAGAGAGACTCGAACTCTCACACCGAAGTACTGGCTTCTAAGACCAGCGTGTCTACCAATTCCACCATCAGGGCATACTACTACTTATTTGGATGCGGGCGAGGGTAACGCTCCCCCTTCAACATTGGCATATGAAACCAAGTGGTGACTATCACAACCCGCAATAACTTTTGGCTCCTCGAGCACGGCTTGAACGTGCGACCCCATGATTAACAGTCATGTGCTCTACCAACTGAGCTATCGAGGAACAGAAACTTGGCGATCTTGCGGGGAATCGAACCCCGATATCCTACTAGACAGGCAGGTATAATAACCACTATATGACAAGACCAAAATATGGTGACAAAATTCGCAAATTGTATTGATTGATTTGCAGGCTCGTCAAACCTCTGATGGACTTCTTACAGTGCCAATTCGTGGTGGGGAATACTGGGATCGAACCAGTCGTGACAGAGTCGGCGGATTTACAGTCCACTGCATCACCATTGATGCTTCTTCCCCATACTATTAGTTTTGCTGACGCACTATTTGCTCATCTCAACAGCTTTACTCGAGTTTACTGTTTATTGAATAAGTTACGGAGGGTTGACGTTTACCCAATGGCTTACATCAGCAAAACTAATGGCACTCGGTACCAGAATCGAACTGGTCTTCCTGCCGTGAAAGGGCAGTGTCCTAAACCGATAGACGAACCGAGCATGGTGATAGAGTTTTATCTCGGAAAAACTCCATCAGAAAACCGTATTATGCCTTATGCTTCCGACTTGACGTAAAGACTTAGAAAGGACTTTTGATTAACTTAACTTATACTACTATTATACGCCATTCTTTAATAAAAGTAAAGCGATATTTTTAACCCATATTGCAAGTAGGGTTATGGAGTGAGTGACAGGATTCGAACCTGCATAAGATGGATTTGCAATCCACAGCCTGACCATTCAGCTTCACACTCACATAACTTGGTACCCTTGATCGGATTCGAACCGATAGAATATTCCCTCTTGAGGAATTGACTTTACCAATTTGTCCACAAGGGTATTGGTGGGCTCAGCTGGGGTCGAACCAGCACCTTAACAATTATGAGTTGTCAGCACTGCCATTATGCTATAAGCCCAAAACTGGTACGGCATGCAGGAATCGAACCCACATTCGTAGGGTAGAAGCCTACTGTATTCTCCATTATACTAATGCCGTAATTGGTGCGGATACCGAGACTTGAACTCGGAGAACTTTGATTTTAAGTCAAATATGTATACCAATTCCATCATATCCGCAATCCTTTGGCAGTGAGTCAGGGAGTCGAACCCTGTGACCTGCTTTCACAAGTCTACGGATTAGCAATCCGCTGCATTACCATCCTGCCCACTCACTATAAATTTGGAGGAGAGTGTGGGATTCGAACCCACGGAGCACTTTCATACCCGACAGTTTTCAAGACTGTTTCCTTAAGCCAGACTCAGACAACTCTCCATAAACTTTGGTACCCAATGAAGGAATCAAACCTCCACCTCTGCGTTCGTAGCACAGCGTGATATTCATTTCACTAATCGGGCATTGGTACCTCGTGACAGAATCGAACTGCCGTAACTGCCGTGTAAAGACAGAGTTCTACCATTGAACTAACGAGGCATACTAATTGGAGCAGGATATCGGATTTGAACCGATGACATTTTCGTTGGCAACGAAACATTCTACCACTGAATTAATCCTGCATAAAAATGGTCGGAATAGAAAGAATCGAACTTTCGAAATCTCGCTCCCAAAGCGAGTGACATACCACTTGCCGATATTCCGTAAAACTGGTGCCCCATGAGAGAATCGAACTCCCGTAACCTGATTACAAAACAGGTGTAATACCATTATACTAATAGGGCAAAACTGGTACCCAATAGTGGTAACGATCCACTCACCTATCGCTTATCAAGCGATTGCTCTACCACTGAGCTAATTGGGTATAAATTTTCTTTGGGGTGGCTAGTGAGGATCGAACTCACACTAACAGAATCACAATCTGTGTTGCTACCATTACAACATAGCCACACCAAAGAAAACTTGGTACGAGCAGTGAGATTCGAACTCACGACCAACGGATTAAAAGTCCGCTGCGCTACCACTGCGCCATGCTCGCATTTTGGCAGGGGATATAAGAATCGAACTTATACCGACAGAATCAAAATCTGTTGTGCTACCACTACACTAATCCCCAACATTTGGTACGCAAATTTTTAAAGAACGATTGGGACGATGCCCTAAAACAAAAAACCCTCTAGATTTTCATCTAGAGGGTTTTGGGAAATAAACTTTTTGTTTACTTTACTTTCCAAAACCCCCGAGATCATACTCAATCGCTGGTGTACCATTAAATACTGAGCGTGAGCCTGTCCATCCACTATTCAGTGGTAACTGCTTATGCAATCTGGATATATTTAATGTTTTCATAGTAGAAATTATACTACACCTTTGGTTTAAAGTAAAGCGATATTTTAATAACCTTACAAGTAGTAGGGTTATCGTTTATTTAGGAGTTTTTTATCAACTCAGAACACCTATTATACGGTATATTTTGATTAAAGTCAAGTTTTGTTTTTAGTAAAATTGGAAATATCTTACGCAACACAATTACTCAACTAGTATTTCTTTACCAGCGTCGATACGATTCCAAGCACGCTCATGGAAAAAATACAGAATTGAGTTAACTACTAGAGCGAAAGAAACAACACCCAAGCCAACCATCCAAGAACCTGATGCAAGATATCCACCAACAAAGTTAGTAATTGTTACTAAAATGCGCCAAGTAACAACCTTACCTAAACTACGCATTGCTTTTTCATAAAATTTAGTTTGAAACATTATTCACTCCAATATTGCATTTAGTTAAAAAATCTAATCCACGTGTATCTCGATATGAATTTCGATAATACACATTATTTATACCTGCGCCATAAATTAACTTGGCACAATCCACACAAGGAGCGTGAGTAATAAACATAACAGAACCAAAACCAGAGTCATTAGATCTTGCCAACTTAGAGATCGCATTTGCCTCAGCATGAATTACCTCATCTTTAGTTTTAGTTGTTATTGTATCATCAGAATGCTGTATAATATCTTCACAGTCATTTGTCCATCCTGATGGCATGCCATTATAGCCAATTGATATAATACGATTATCTTTTACAACAACCGCACCTACTTTTAATCGTTTTGCGCTGGATAGTTGAGAAAATCTCTCAGCAGTGTCCATGAATGCTTCAATCCATTTTTGTTTCATTTTCCAAATCCAAATGGACATTTTGTTTCTGGTGTAGCTTTAACTTGTTTAACATTGTTATAATTAACTGCATTATACTCAACTTCAAACATTTTAGCGAATTCTTGTTTTGACAGAATATGATTTCTAATAGTTACCTTTTTGTCAGAAAGTGGGATTAAATGTATTAGTGGATCGCCTGCATTTAATTTAACAATACTATCTTTTTTAATAAATACATTAATATTTGTTGTTCTTTGAGTTTTATAATCAACAACTCCAGGTAACAAATGCATATCATTTAAGTATGAGGTATTGTTCCACATACAAGCATTCCAACTAAACTTGACTCCAGTTTTCTCATGGAAGAACCATGGAGAACCAATTTTTAATTGCGCACAGTCAGGGTATAGTTCGTATCCTGTTTGTTCTCTTCCATGATACCCAACATTAATATTTACAGTTTGAGAGTTATATCCTGAAATATAATACTTGTTCTCGTCAAGCATTTCTATTTGACAATCTACCCAATTTGGAATGATGAATCCCTCTGCAAATAGATCTCGAAACCCATTGCAATGTTTTAAGTTTTGTTGTCTTATGGTTAGTTTAGAATCTAGATCAGAATTTTGTTTTACTTGTGCATTGGAAGGTAAAGATTTCCACCATGAAGGTATAAATTCTTTTGCTCTCTTAATTTTAAAATTATTATATACAAGTTGATCATTTGTAAAACAATCTACTATAATTTCAGATGGTTTAAACCAAAACATTATATTTCCTAATTAATAACAAAATCAAATTTTTCGATTTCTGCCAGTTTATTTGTTGGTACCATAAATGAATAATTTATACTCATTTCTTGATTTGTATAAACTGCCATTGTACTATTTTTATATCTTCCACCAAGATAACTTATTCTTGGTTCATCCTGATTAAATTTTTCATAGAACCCAGTGCTTCGTATACGCATTGGGTATGTATATACTTTACCATCACTACTAATACCTATTGACTTTATTTCTATAGAATTACCAAATGATTTAAAGTCAACACCCATTATATAGCAGGAATCTATTATATATGGTCGATGCTCTGAAAAACAAATAGTATTATTATCTGTTTTATTTGTTTGCTCATCTGCAAGTTTACTAAGAATTGCAGAGAATCCAGCAGTTAATCTAGTAGGATCTGCATATGTAATTACTCCACCTGCAATTTTTTGAATGAGTCCTAAATCTTTTAGATCTTTTCTATCTATAGTTTCTGCCAGAGAACGAACATCACTTTGCCATTTTGGAATCCAAACTAGATTTCCTGAAATGAATACTTGAGTACTAGAACCTTTATTCACGTACTCAATATTCTTTACATCTAATCTTAATGCTTTGTTTTTATTGTCTAATGATTTTACTGCGTTGTAAATCTGTTCAAGATTTTGTTGTTGTTCAACTAATTTACCACGCATTACTGCAGGTATAGTAGTAGAGTTTGTTCCAACTCTATTATCTTTTATTACATCAATATCAGCTTTGATCTTTACTTCGTTATTATTATATGAGAGAACCTCATATGTTTTAATTACACCGCCATTATACTGAACAATATCTTCAGTTAGATTTCCATTGCGAACTTTATGTTCACTATTAATCCAAGTACCTGTTACTTTTTCAACTGCAGCAACTTTAGCGTTACGTAGAGCAGAGTCGAATGTATTACCGTATCCTGTGGTAATAACTTCCTCTGCACTACATAGACTCGCTATTAAAGATAATGCTAGTAATGTATGTTTCACTTTGCTAATTGTTCTGATTGGGATTTAACTGTGGCTACTCCATGGTCTAGAATTCTAGCAATGCCACTGAAACCAACAGTTGCTAAAACTAAACCAAAGATTGTTCCTATAATAAATGCTTTCATATTAGTTTCCCATCGCTACACGCAATTGACGTGCTGCATTCATAGATCGTTTATCAACTTGAACTGTTACAACAACAGTTTTAGCGTCAGATGATACTTTACGTTCAACAATGTAAATACCTTTCAAGATACCATTAGATTCAACTGCGATCTTTTCGGTAATTTCGCTGGCGATATTTGCTGCTTGTTGTTTAGATTTAAGATCATCCTCAGCTACATTCTTCTCAAGTGCTTTGGTGATTGTATCTGTGGTTGTCTTTGACTTTAGATCTTGATTGATGAACTCAACGATATTTCGTTTTGCTCGCATCAGTGCTACGTTCATACCTTGTTCAAGACCAGCATCGGCATTAATAGGTACTGAAGATGTTGCAGAAGATTTAAGAGATTCCCACTCACCCTTGTCGTTGAATGTTACTTCAACCTTACCAAAGTCTTGTGTGAATTTAACTGCGTCTGATGATGGTGTATCTGATGTTAGTTTTGTTGAACTACACGCAGATAACGCAAGAACTGCTGCTACTATAATCAATTTTTTCATAATATATTATTCCAATGTTAATGAATACACTACTGCATTCGGTTTACTATATGCTTGAATTACACGATCCCGCATATTAGGATCTGACAATGTGAACCCAAGTCTGTTTAGTGACTTAGGATCAACTTGTTGCAATACATTAGATTCAGTGTTCTTATCTAAAAGAACACTTGATCTTTCTTCAACTGGAACTACGGGAATTGGTGTGACTGAAATTGGCGAATTGCTCGCCATCACAATAGGTTTTGATTTGAGTTTTACAAAGTCATTGTTAAACTTTGACCACTCAGTATCAAAGTCTAAAGCCATTGCATTAGTTGCAACAAAACATAACAATATCACAGGTTTCATAATAAATCCTCCATAGTACTATTATACTATAGAGTTTGATTAAAGTCAAGTCATTTTTGATTTAATTTTTGCAATAACTTCGTTGGCAGCTTCCATTCCTTCTTTCTCCATCATATCGTCAAATAATTCGTCTCTTGCAAGTTGGATATTATTCAATATAACCATTGCATCGGTTTCGGTCATTGAGTTTAAAATCATTGCAAACTCATCAACCTCTAGACTTAAAAGGAATAAAACAAAATCTCTGTCTTCGTCTTCAAGATGTCGCACTTTCTTTGGCTTTCTTTTCTAATGGAGGTATGAACCCAGCATCAGTTACCAATTTTCGTGTAATCTTTGGATATTTTTTATGTAGTGTCTGGTCTTTGACTGCAATCAAGACTTCTGCTTCAGTAGGATGACAACCCTCAAGCATGGAGATGAATAAACCCTCACGCTTTAGTTTTGTAAGATCTGCTCGGCAGAAAACATATAATCTACGCATTTCTCCAAATAGGTTTGTTGGTGTCATGCCCAATGGCTCAGCTGCAGGTTTAAATGGTGGTGTTCCTTCTGGAAGCAACATTTTCTTCGCTGGGTCAAATGCATATTCAAAAATTAATTTAAGAACAGCATCAGTTTTATAACCATCAATCTTCTTAGGGTCTGCTTGAATTTCGGCAAGCATCTCTGTTACGTATTTTCTCATCAAAAATCCTCTAGTTCATCTAACAATAAACGACATTTGTGTTCAATAAGATAGTTCATAATAGCCATCTTATCTCCGATCGGTTTACTATTTAGGTATGAATTAATAATAGATTCTGAAACATCTGTTGGGATAAATTCAAAATTCACGAGAGTTGCGTTTCTTTGCCAGTTACGTTTTTCTTCATCATTTTTACAAGCATCAATACCTTTTTCAATAAATTCAGCAAGACGTTTTGCACTCATAGGTTTTTGGCGGTCACCAACCATAAACACATCATCTTTACTTAGAATGTTTGGTACGCCATCTCCTGCATCACCCTTAACAATATGCTCAATGATATATTCATTAATCTCTTTCTTAGATGCAGTAATATACTTTTTCTGCATTGGAGACCATTGCTTAACTGTTGGGTACAGTTGTAGTTGTTTAAAATCTTTATCAGAAGATAGAATAAGAATCTTCTGTGGTTCTTCAACCAATCCCTGTTGAACTAATAGATTATCTTGAGCATACTTAGTCATAACTGCAATAATATCGTCAGCTTCAGCACGATCAATATGAAGAACTTTATATGGAAAATATGTGGCAAGATCGGTGCGCATCTCTGATAATGTATCAAAGATTAATCCCCAGTCTAAAGATGACTTCTCACGATTGCTCTTGCGCATTCCTTTATAATATTCAAAGAATTCTTTGCGCCAGTATTTACGACCATCGCAACAGATAACTACGTCACCATACTCTTTACCGTATTTCTTCTTATATGATTTGATTGTAGATAATGTTACATGACGAATAAGATTTTTAACCTCAGACTCAGTACCCTTCAACTCACGTTGAAATGTCAAAATGGCTGCAAGAGCAACCTGCGAATAATCAATTAGAATCATTTTTAGTATCTTTAGGTCTAGTTGTTGTTAAAAATATAGCATTACAATATCTACCATTTCCAGTAAATTTGTTTTCAAATTTTGTTGTTATTTGTTTTGCTTCATGTACTGTAGATGATAATAATACTACAGTTCTATTATGTTTTGGTTCTATAGTTGCTTGTTTCGTTGAGTTACAGGAGTATACAATCAAATCTCCACCTTCAAATTGTTTTGGTTCCGTATAGAAATAATTTAATATAGTAAAGAAAAACCCATCAATATGTGGTTTATAATAATCAGAATTCTCATAATAAGAAACTAAATGTGATCTAACATTACAATTAAATAATGCATTGAACATTGTATTGAATTCTAAAAGTTTATCTTTAAACTGTTTTGAATTCGTTTGCGTAAGACCATGACATATTAAAGAAGAGTGTTCCCAGTTTTTAAATACTGACTCTAAAAAGATTCCACTTTTTGAAGTAATAATATTACCTTTGTTTTCTGCTGAAACTAGACTATCCTGATTTAACATTATAGATGGTTTTGTCAACCATTTTAATTCAAGCATAATTTCTTTGAGTTGTTCTTCAGTATAGAAGTTATCAATAACAACAGCATCGATGCCATCTTCTATATAATTAAATTCCATTAAAACGCTCCGAGGATAATGGTTTCCTCATTAATACGACCATTGGGGTTAGATGGTTTAGTTTTAAGAGTTTTAATAGCATTACTCAGAGCACGTTTTCCTAGAGCAAGATCTTTAAAGAACTCCTCTGGTTTACGTAGAGTAAATGCTTTGGATTCTTTAATATCAAAACCAACAATAGTAGTTCCCTTGACAGAAACTGTTCCATTCTCTGCTTTGTAAACACCAAACCTACGATACTTAGTATTATAAAACCAAACTTCGCTAGATCCAATTATACCTGTTGGATTGATAGATTTCAAATTTAATTCTGCAAATTCTCGCAAGAACTTCATCTTTGATACCATTTTAGTCGGAGAAATTTCTTTACGTTTGCGAGGTGCACGATTTGCTTTGGCAGTCTGCACCATTTGCTGACAATCGGCAATAATCGTTTGCACGAATTCCGAAAACTTCTTTAACTCTCGTTTAGTAAAATGCGAATAACCTTCTACTAGTTGGTCATCATCTCCAGCAATGGCTTCCTCAATTTCTTTGGCAGTATCCACAAATAACTCTCCAATGCGTTTAGCAATGGGTCCAGCCACTTGATTAGCCAGTAGATAATTCTTTGTTGAGAAGTCAGACTTGCATCCATTGAGAACAAAGTCATCAATTGCACCTTCAATTTCACCAGCCAAGTCATGGGCTTTCTCTTCCATTCTTTGTTGAATTGATATTACATTAGATGGCAATGCTTCTTTAGCTGCAGCTGCATCTTTTTTATCTTGTTTATCTTGAGACTTCTGACGTGTTTTGATTTGAGAAAGAAGTTTCTCAATACCTACATTATAATGATTTAGTTCAGCTTCTTGAAGTTCAGAACCCAGATCGATCAAACGAGCAAGGATACCTGGAGTTCGGAAGTGGTATTCGTCAACCTTAAGAAGTTCAACTGCTACTTTTTTATCGATCTTAGCATAGTGACTAATGAACCACTTCTTTTTATCTTTGTCATCAGTATGAGAATTATAGTAGTTCAGTGAATGCAACAAATCTCGCATGTAATAATCTTGTGAAAGTACTCGCTCATCACCTTTCATTATTGCTTCAGCTTTTGCTGTTGCTGCTCTACGTTTTGCTGTATTCACTGCCATGATATATCCTTATTGTTTAAATGAAAGACCAGTTGTACCACCAATTACTCCACCAAGAATTAAAGCAGCACACCATGATTCTAAAGTAAATGCAATATCTAAAACTGGAAATAGAGTGTTTAAAGACCAGATAGTTGCAAGTGGTCCAATAATAATAATGGTAATAATAAGTGCCAACCAAAGAATTAATTTAATCATAATGAAAACTCCAATTTAATTACTGAGTCCCAGCGGAAAGATCTCCACTCAGATTTTTCTGTGTCAAAGACACGAACTGCGGATCCATTAGACGTGGTAGTTTCGCTTTCGGTTTTTGGGGTCTTGTCTGAAGGTATTCTTCGCTCAACGAGGGTACACTGCATTGATCTTTCAGTACCATCTTTTTTGGTAAAAGTAACGCACAAGTCTTTGACATTATCATCGTGTAGAACTCCTAGTGTCCATGTTTTAAACTCTTCGAATTCTTTTTCATTCTTGAATACTGTTTGGAATGCCATTATCTAATCTCACTTTCATTTCATTAATTATAGGTCCAAAGAACTCAATGAATTCTTTAGTTTGAAAGAAAGATGTATGACCACTATTGGTAATTTCTTTCCCTACTTCATTTACAAGTTTCTGACGGATAGTAAATTCAATCAAATCATACGGATGACTTTTGATTTTAACTGATCGTGTTAAACCTTCTCTGTGAAGTTCATACTCCAAGTCCATGATCTACCTTTCTGTGTTTTGGTTTACGAATATACTTAACCTTAGACTCCACAGTACGCATGCGGTACTTTGGTGTTCTTAAATCCTTAGCAACTGGATTTCTAGGTCTCATAGTCTTATTATACACGTTATCCTCTTACAAAGCAAATTTATTGTATTGTATCATGAGTTGCAAATGGAGAAACTCTTTCTGCAATCAACTCAAACACAAGATCTTGAACTTCATTAATCTCTTCCATTGTTACACGATCAGCTGGTAGTTTACCTTCTAATACTGCAACCATTATCATTTTACGATCTTCAGTCATATGTCAACCCCAGCACTTTCATCATTTTATGTTTAACACGTAGATTCGGTTGACGATATCTATCAGATGGAGTAAATCCCATCATCGTTGCAACTTCAACTACTGCACCACTACGGCAGATACCAGCGTGACAGTGAACAACTACATTCATTCTATTTTCTAAAGCACGTTGTAACAGATGAATAATCTCTTCAGCTTGTTCATCTTGAATTTTGCATTCTTCTTCAAACCCATCGTTATCTTCAGCATCAAGAAATTCAAACTCATATACCTCTTTAAAGGGATATTTGATTTTGCCAAACTCCTCAGCAGGATCTTGAATGCGAATTAACATTGCATTTGGACCAGCATCATAGTGATGCCCTAGAAACACATCACTCTTACTGACATTTTCGATAAATCGTATCAAGCCACTTCCTTAAAAATATTTGTCCAATAGAGTAGTTTATTCATCTTCTCAGCTTTGGCTGCCATAACTGCTGATTCACTAACCATACCTGAATCGATCACTAGGTCAATCATACACATCAAATCACCTAGTTCTTCTTCTAGATGAGCTTTATTAGTTTCACCATTATAAGAATCTTCCATACCAAATCGAAATACCTTGCTAATCGCTTGGGTTACTTCAGCACATTCCTCTTGAGTAATCAATAGGATTTCTTTTTGTTGCTCATTCATTTTATTCACTTATTGCTTCCTTCCATCTTTGTTCAACTATATCATTTACCCATTCAATCGGGCATTTTAACGCATTTGCAATTTCATCACATGACCACTTAGTGGTGTCTAGAAGATAATTTATATCTTCCCATAGTTTTTTTACTGAAGCCATTTAAACCCTCACTTAGAATAGATAACCGACAAGTAGCCAGCGATGTAAGAATCAGTAGCACCAATCATAACACGTAATTGATTAACCACAGAATCAAGAGTAAAATTATCAGGGAGCCAACCAGAAGACAGGTCAGCACCAGCATCAGTAATTCCTTTTATATAATCATTCATAGTAACCTTTTTCATCATTTATACAACTATTATACGCTAGATTTGCATTAAAGTAAAGCGAAATGTTGAAAAACCCTACAAAAAGTAGGGTTTACGTAAGTTATTGATTTAGAAAAGTTATTTAGTAGGGAATAAATGGTCTAAAAAGTTCGTTTGAAAGACCCGATCAAGTCTTCGCCCAAGGGATGGGTGAAGAACTAGTAGAATTTGAAATGTTATGACAAGCGATCCTGTGCATATTACCCAAAGAGCCGAAAATATTGGAACTATAATAAATGCGAGAATCCAAGCTAGAAGTTGACACAGTTTCAATAGTATTTTATATAACGATAACATTGGTTTCTTTCAATTAGACAAACATATACATGGCTTGAGCAGCAGATACAATATAACTAAATGCATTTTTATTATTTGATAATTCTTTAACAGCTTTGACTTGCCAAATTTCTTGAACGATAGTTTGATACTCTTCTTTCGTTAATTCTTCCGACTCATATTGTTCACGAACAACTAATAATTCATTTGCTAATTTTGAAGCTGGACCACCCAAACTTGCTATTTCTCTTAATTCTGATAACATTTAGTGATCCTTTTATACAGATTAGAATTTTAAGTATTTTCTGAAGAAGAGAATACTTCTCTTGCTTTTTTCAAGAATGCTTTTGTTCGTGATGGTATATCAGCATTCCTATCTGCTACACGATCATATAACTTAGGTTCCCATTCAGTTGTATCATCAATTTTAATATCTAATTCATCTTCTGTAGTAGGAACATAATTAACAACTGTTTTTTCAACAATATGTTCATCACCTTTAACAGATAAATGAGCATCATCTGTTGTACAGAAATTATCTTCTAATTTAACTTCAGTCGTTTCTACTTCTGGCTCATAGTATGTAGTTGTCCAGTTTACTGGATTAGATACTGGCGGATATCCATGCTGATATGGTTCTTCAGGAGGAGTTGTAACTACTTCTGGATTACCAGCAAATATTTCTAAACCAGCATTTTCATCTTCGCGTTTTTGATTCCAGTTAGCAGCAACTAATAATAAAACTGCCAATGGATCAAATACTGAAACAATAAGGATAATAACCCAGCGGACTGATTTTTCTAAAATATCTTCGCTTGGATTATCTCCATAAATTAATGCTGCTATGTATTTGATTGGTCCAACTTCTGCTTCGACTTTACGGACTTCTGAAGCGATTGGTGCACGTTCTTCGTTGTACTTGGCGATCTTGGCTTGCGTGTCCCCGATTTCTTTAAGGATTCTTTGACGATCTTTTTGCTGTCCTCGTCTAATGGAAATGGCACGCTCTGTTCCGTTGGCATCTGTGGTTCTTGAAAGGGTGCTGTCAACTTGAGAATCCAGTTGAGAAAGTTCTTTACGATTTGCATTTATATTTTCCTTTTCGGTTTTAATCTTTTCATCTATTAATGATAATTTTGCTGCTACATCACCAGAGGGGATTGCTTGATCTAAATGAGCTTTAGATAAGTACCCAAAAATACCCATTGATGTCAACAACATTAAAATAACTAATGCTATTGTAAAGTATGTTTTTAGTAATACTGGAACTTCTTTCCAATTACGATATAACCATGACGCAACTACTAATTTAGATGCTTCAAGCAAAGATCCCATAATGAAAATGGGCACGACTGACGCTGCAAAAATTGCAACTAATCCCATTATAGAATAAAATGCAGCGCAAGCAGATAATGCCAATGCTGTTGCGAATAGTAGATATGTCATAGTTTATTTTTAATATGAGAACCATGGACTCTTACTGAGATTTGTCCATTATAATAGTCGTCTGATTCTAATACTTTCCTTCCAAATTGCTCACGTGCTTCCACGTAAGAACACTCTGCCTTAGATTTACAAAAAAATAAAATCTCACGTATAAAGTTTTCTTTACCAAGAGACTCAACATCTTTATTTAGTTCTATGCTAGAACCATAATAATCAAGCCAATCACTATTAATTTTTGACTTAATCTTTTTTCTTTTCTTTATTCCATTTTTCTGAGTAACCATTTTATAGGTTGTCTTAGAAAACTTAGCTAATTTTTTACCTACATACATGCGACTTGTGGCTTTGTTCGTAATTAAATAAACAAAGCCAACGCAGTCTTCTGGTAATTCTTCAATGATACTGTTATTAAATGTCCACATAGTGGACTATTTATTATACTTTTGTGCAACCTAAATCTGCGGTTGAATTTGGACCAAACATAGCATTGTATGCATTTTCTATATCTGAATTTGGTTTTGTAGTAGCTACAATATTTGATGTGTATAATGTAACAGTGCCCATTCCGAAACCCATGTATGGCTCTAAATTAGATTGACCAAAAATCGCTGGATATGATACATTAAATGATAATGGAGAATTACCTGTTACATTACCAATGATAATCTCATTAGTAGAAAGTTTAAAAACTAATATCATTCATTACCTCTTTTAATTTTAATATTCATTGCTAATGAAAGCCTTGGTTCTTTACTCATATTGGAATCAACCCCATGTAGTAAATATCCAGGTATCAGTATTAATTTTCCTGTTATCGGTTTAATATAAATTTGTCTTGCACAATCTGCGATTTGGATACCCGCATCATTCCAGAAACTGACTTCATTGAATATATGTGGGGGTCTTGGATCATATACTGTTAAATCTGGATGCTCTGGTAACGCATGAATATAATATACTGCAATTATATCTGTTGCGCCATGGGAGTGTGCCTGATTTGGCTGACCATAGTTTTGAGTAGTAACCCATGCTCGTTTAATAAGGAGTTCTGGATCTAGTTTATCATAAAATTTAGAAAGATAATCTTTACAACAAGAAAAAACCCATTGTGTAAATTTGTTATCTTTATCTTCCATAATATTAAACTCATTACCTTGATTATCATATGGTTGATTGACCATGTCTACTACCATTTGATGTAAATTAGATTCTTCTAATTGATACTCTGCAATTGGAGTGCTCCAAATTTCACGATATTCACTCTTCATCAAGATCTTCTTCCTCATAGATGTCAGCTGAACACATTGGGCAATAGACGATATCTTCAAATTTAAAATCTTCGCCCTTTACTGTAATTTTACCTTCAGCTTCACATGAAGGACATTCGAATTGTTTTGTTACCATATAACTTTCCTATTTTCTATTTTTACTAATTTATTTGTTAATCCATAACAATATATCCAAGTAGTCTTGTTAGAATAATTTGAAATTTTGTCTACCCACCATTCTACTGGTTTAACTGTAACATGTGCATTCTCGCCATTGGGTAATTTAGCGATTGCTGGAATAGTACATATGCCATGATATACAAACTTATTAGACAAACTATACATCTCTTTAAAAACTGCTTCCAGTTCTTCTTCTGGTATATGTTCTAATACATCAGTAGAAAATAATCCATCAACAGGTTTATCTGGAAGCGTATTATGAGTTTCAACTGCGGGATCATATAGAAATGGCATTATACCATTAAAATATTGTATATGAGTTTTATCAATAAAATATTGATTACCCTTACCACAACCATAATCTAATAATGTTTCAGGGTTATATTGTTTTATAAGATCTTTTAAAAAAATTACATGCTCTTTTAATGAATCTCCTGGATAGATAGATTCATCTAAGTGCATCTCTTTATAAAGATCTATATAACTCATGCAGCTTTGCCCCACACATCATTCCAAGAACCAGACAACGCACCCTTTGCATAATCAGTAACCCTATTCTCAAAGAAGTTACCGTGTACTGGCGCATTGATCATTTCTTCAACCCATGGTAATGGGTTTTTCTTAATTTTAAAAATGCCCTTCATACCTAAACTGATAAGTCTACGATCTGCAATATAACGAATATATTTCTTAACATCTTCTGCAGACAACTCACGCATATCGGCACCTTGATAACAAAGGTCAATAAACTTATCTTCTAGTTCAACCATCTTTTCAGCAATGGTATAAATCTTTCCTTTAAGTTCATCATTCCAGATTTCATTATTTTCTTTGATAAACTCTTTAAACAAACGAATCATATTCTCAGAGTGCATTGTTTCATCAACAATAGACCAAGTAACAATTTGACCCATTCCCTTCATCATACCATGACGAGGAAAATTAAGAAGCATAATAAAAGAACTAAACAACTGCATACCTTCGGTAAAAGCAGAGAATACAGCAATGTGCGTCGCTGTAGATTCCAACGTACCATTTTTCGAACTGAGTTCGGTAACATAATCGTGTTTATCCTTCATCTCTTGATATTCTAGAAACTCATTATAAGTTGATTCTGGCATACCAAGAGTTTCAATTAGATGCGAGTAAGCTGCAATGTGCAATGCTTCACGTGCAGCAAAACCCATTAACATCATTCTTATTTCAGGCTGAGGGAAATAAGGAAGATAATTATTAACATAACCGCCAGCAACGTCAATGTCTCCTTGAGTGAAGAATCGGAAGATGTTCGTGAGGAATTGTTTTTCTTCATTGGTTAGTTTCTTTTTCCAGTCTTTAACGTCTTCAGCCATTGGTACTTCTGAGTGAAGCCAATGCGCTTGTTCGTGCTTCAACCACGCATCATATGCCCATGGGTAGTTGAATGGTTTAAAATAAGTGCGTTGGTCTGTTAAATTGTTTTTCGTTTTTGTGATCATTTTTATCCTTCGCATGCTAAACAAGTGTCAGCATCTCCTGTTAGTGCGTGTAAGTCAATTTCTTTAATGACTTCTCTTTCTATACGCTTTGATACTTTATCTGCTTTGGCGATCTTATCGCTACGGCAATAATACATTGTTTTCAATCCTTGCTTCCATGCTTGGAAATGCACAGCATGAATATATTTAATGTGACTATCTGGTCTAAAGAATACATTCAACGATTGCGCCTGATCTATAAATACTTGCCGATCTGCGGCATGTTGGACGACCCAACGCTGGTCGATTTCCATAGAAGTTTTGAAAACATCTTTTGTCCACTGGTCCATCCAATCGATATGCTGAACTGAACCATCATTCGCAATAATGCTAGACCACACTTCGTCTGCCCAACCCTCTTTATGACTGACTGCTTCTTTCTGGATAATTTCATCTAACCACCTGTTCTTGTTTAGGTGAGAACCCGATAGAGTGTCTTGGCGATAAGCATTGGCACGATAAGGTTCAATAGAAGGACTAGTATTGCCCATGAGAATGGAAGAAGAAGCATTGGGAGCAATAGCCATAAGATGACTAAACCTATTCCCAGTACCCACTGCATCAGGAGCTTCACCACGCTCCAATCCCAATTGTTTGTTCGCTTCATCTAATTGACCTCTAATATGCGTAAAGATTTGCTTATTTCTACCAATAGCCATTGGAGATTCCCAAGGCAAATTATTTCTTTGAAGGTATGCATGCCAGCCTAAAGCACCGATACCAATACTACGTTCTTGTTTTGCTGAATAGATTGCACGCTTAATAGTTTTTGGTGCGTTGTCAATAAAATATTGAAGCACGTTATCAAGCATCTCAGCAACGTCTTTGAGAAACAGTGGCTCATTTTTCCAAGCATCATAATGTTCAAGATTCAATGAAGACAAACAACAAACAGCAGTGCGTTTTTCATTGGTTGGTAGAATAATTTCTGAACAAAGATTAGACTGATTAATACTCAATCCCTTATCTTTTAACCATTGAGGCATCTTACGATTAGATTCATCAATGAAGTGAATATATGGTTCACCAGTCATCATGCGCATTTCAAGAATACGTTGCCATAGTTCTTTGGCTGAAACTGTTTCACGAACTTCATTTGATGCAGGATCTACTAGCTTCCAAGAGTCATCAAAGTTTGGATCTATCATTGCTTTCTCAATAATTTCCATAAACGCATCTGGGATGTTAATACCATGATGCATATTCAAGCAACGCATATTCTGGTCGCCTGTTGGTTTACGCATCTCTAAGAAGTTGATAATGTCTGGGTGGTCGATGCTAAGATAAGCAGCATAACTTCCACGACGAGTGCGCCCTTGACGATATGCAAGTGATGAAGCATCGTACATTTTGAGGTGAGGCATAACTCCAGTACTCTTATCGTCAGCAGAACGAATACCAAAGCCAATACCAACACCACCCCCAAGCATTGACAGCCAATTTGTTTCAGATAAATTATCAACTAGTCCCTCTGCAGTATCTTCAATATAATTAAGGAAACATGATATAGGCATGCCACGCTTACTACGACCAAAACTGAGAATGGGAGTAGAATAAGAGAGCCAATGTTTACTGCTGTATTCATATAGTCTTTGTGCATGTTCTGGATTACTTCCAAATGTTTTACTTACAAAAGCGAATCTCTCTTGTGGGCTCACTTCATCATCCTTCATATAACTTTCTTTTAATCTTAGTTTACCTAATTCGTCAAATAAACTATCACGTGAATAATCTACGTTAATGCCACCCACTATATCTGCCATACTTACTCCGTTATTATATTTTTTTCCAACTACTAAACTTTAATTTCGCTTCCATGCCAGAGAAGGTATTTGTATTTATGGTATTAATAATCTCGTCAGGCTTCATATTACCATGTAAAACCATATCATTAATATCTTTTTGATCAATATATTCTGGAAACATACAAACAGAATATCCTGCTTCAATATTCTTTTCAAGGAACTTAGTTATCTCTTTGCTTCTTGGTTCATTATCCATTACTATTGTAGCATTAGCAAGCAAGCGACGAATAGTAGGAGTGTCAAAACTTGCTCCTGATACAGCGATTGCGTTAGGTAAAAATAACGAATCAAGCGGTCCTTCAACAACATATATACGTTTGCTATAATCCAAGCGATCGAGTCCATAAATCTTCTCCTGTGTTTCATCAACTTTAATAGTATAATACTTAGGTTCTTCTTTACCGTATGCTCTGCCTTGGAAAGCAAAACATTTACCAGCTGGAGTAAAGAAAGGAATAACCATCCTAGGATGTTCATCCTGAATTGGTTCTTGAAACTTTGGTGTTACCGAATTAACAAATGCTTTAAATTTTGGCGCAAAATACAAAAGACTCCATTTATCTTTTGGAATCTTTCTATCAATAACATATTGAACTGCAGGATGCGTTAATGGTAACTTATCTAAACGAGATAAGCTAAAGAGAATATCATCTTCGAGTAATTCTTCTTTGGGAGTTTCTAGAATGACGCTTGTTACTTTAACGTCTTTGTGATCATGATGTTTTGATGCGCCAGCTTTGTAGCGTTCTAAAACATATTCATCATAAAGTTTAGTATCAACATACTTGATAAGATTACCAAGATTAGTTCCATATCCACAATTATGGCATTTTACAAATAACTCTTGCTCACCACGATAAATGTAACCACGTGCTTTGAGTTTGTTCTTGGAAGAATCACCACACACTGGACATGAGTAGTTCCAGAGGTAGTCTTTCTTTTGTTTGAAGTTCCTTAGACGAGTGCCAAGGATTTGTGCGTATTTGTTGTCTATATAGAGCATATAGAGTAATTATACCCCATATGCTCTTGCAAAGCAAATATTATTTGAATATTTTATCTAAAAACTGGACGTGACCGATTAGATAACCCAAAACAATTGCACCACCCACAATCATATATCTCCACTTCTCAAGAATATCAACACGAGTTGCAATTTTTTCAATTTCTTTATGCACATCTTGTTTCATTTCTTCACGCTGTTCAGTAGCAGCTTTTGCAGTAGTGTCTAATTTGTCATCTAAACAATGTTGTAATCCATCAATCTTAGAAACAATCTCACGTCCCTGAGTTGTTAATCTAGAATGTAGGTCTTTGATGTCAGCTTTTACGGCAGCAACATCGTCTTTGATACCTTCTACTTGCGTTTCCAATCTGGCTATTCTCTCATTATCCATATGGTTCTACTTTACGCTGTTAAAAATGTCTTTTTGTTTATCGTACCACTCAATCCAAGCATCCATTTTTAACTGGCACTCTTGATATTGACTGTAATTATTAGTGACAACCATAACTACTTCACTCAGTTTCGTAGTAGGTTGGATTAGTTGTAGATCGGGGCAACTGACTTTAATTTCTTCTGGTGCCGTAGGAAAAGTTCTTTGAACTGGAACTGCGCATCCTACTAAGAAAAGAAATAGAAACGATATTAATAGGTTCTTCATTTTTTTCTTGCCGAGTTATTTAGGATTTCAATCACGTCAGGGGATACCCTACACTCAGCATCAATCTTTGTTGCCACTTCTTTAATTTTTTCTTGAATAACAATTTGTTTTTCTTTAACAGCTTTTGTTTTTTCATTTAACAGATCTGAAATTCTGTCAGTTGCATCTTTACTTTGTTGCTCGCTTGCTTTAACTTTAGCTTCTAATGCAGTAACTTTATCTTGCCATTTTTGGTCATTATCATATCCACCATGGAGATAAACTCCAACAACCAAAAGAATAATACCAGCTGTCTTGACTAGACTTGCATACGGAGTAATTGCTGGAATAAATTGAATAAAATAACTAGAAAGTGTTCCTAGTAATCCAATTACTATTAATCCATTAATTAAAAAGATTAAAAGAAAGTTTGGTAATAAATCAAACAACCACATTATTTAATCTCTTTAATTGCTAATGGTTTACGTCTTGCCAAACCAAATATAGGTTTCTTTTTACTATTAGGATATATCTTTGGTTCTTGTGTTGCCACTGCACCAGAAGTATTATTAGCTGGTGCACCGCCAATAGCAGCTACACCATCTTCTTTTAAGAATCTACCAACTATAATCTCTTCTTCAACTAAATGGATATCAGTTTCCATTAGTTTCTTAAATTTAACTTCTAACTGCGAAGTGGTTCTTGCTCCACTTTTATAATTCTCTCTAATCAACCATAATGCTGCAGCCATACTTTTTAATTTGTTTTCGCCACCAATTTTATTGATGATTTTTTTCATATTAAAAACTAAACGAGTCAAATAATCAAATGCGTTACGCTCAGCGTCAGATGTAAAATGAACTGATTTTCTTATAGTGTTACCATGTGCATCAATAATACCGAGCTTAAATGCTTCAGTATCAGTAAAGTTTGTAACCATCATATGCAATACTTTAAATGCTATTGCGTTATCTATAATACGACTCATTAGATTTTCCTTAGCGTTGAGATAACATTCTCATCTAATATTACTTCTGATAATAATATTCCATATTCTGGAAGTTGTTCTGGCATTCTGTTAAGATATACTAAAAATGTTACTAGAATATCCCAACAACATTTATCTACTTTATAAAACAACATATTCGTAGTTGCTTCACCAAATAGATTATAAAGGACAATTATATGATTAAGTATTAATCTTTCTTTTAGATCTTCATTATTCTTATATCTCGAAATTAATTTCTTTAAATATAAAAATTTCTTTAGATCATCTTCAAATTCAGCTAGACTATAACATTGCGTATTGTCATAATGATGCATTGCATAGATTAGAAAATTGGACTCATTTAATTGTTCATTCATACCAGACATCATATCTCTCAAAATGATGGGAGAACAATTCTCCCATCCACATAACTATTTATTAAGCGTATACTAGAGTAGCAGCAGTACTTGTTACAGTATCAGCACCAGCTGCACTTACTTGGCAACGGAATTGATAGTTGTTATAAGTTGCTTTAGCAGCATTAGTTAGAGTCAATGTATTAGTTGTGTTACCTGAGTAAACACCACCTGATGCATTAGCCCAAGTAGATCCGCTGTTAGTAGATACTTGCCAGTTGTAAGTCAATGAACCAGTATTAGTAACAGTTGCTGCTACAGCGAATGTACCAGTGTATGTGGCAGCTGCACCAGTAACGGTAGCAGGTTGAGTACCGATAGTAATTGAACGATCGTTAACGATAGTATCATCAGTAGCATCAGACATAGTTGCTTGAGTAAAGCCATTACCAGCAACAAGAACTACCACTTTACGACGAGTATTACCTTGTGCGTCAGTATATGTCTTAAACTGCGTCCAACCTGGAATCTTAATACCCTTGGCACGGTTTGATGTAGCTTGTGCTTCAGTAATATCAACACCAACTACAGTTGCTAGGTTAGTAGCACCACGAGTACCAGCAGTACCACCAGCAGATTGACGATATACATTCTTAGGCATTAGTTGCTTTTTCACGTTAGCAATTGCCAACGAAGCAGCAGTAGTGCCAGGAAAGTTATCGGATAATGTTAATGCAGTATCTGAAGTGATTGCAGCAACACGACTTTTGGCAGTTGTGCCAGAAGTAATTTCTACAATAGAACCAACTTGTAAATCTGTTAAAAACGTAGTTCCAGAGCCAGTTACAGCTTTAGAACCATTAGTGACGCTGACAGTTGTGCCAGTGATAGCAACAGCGTCCTTATTTCCCCATAGTGCCATTTTATTCTCCTTGAATTTGGACTTGTTTATTTATTAACACGCAGCTTTTGGCTGACGACGTTTATAAGTGCCGATGCTCTGGCCGAGTTTGCGACCTGCAGCTTTAGCTGGTTTTTTATCATCAGCGTCATCAGCACCTTCTGGATCAGTGTAATCTGCGCCATAAGATTTACCTTGGATCTTACGTGAAGGTAGATCCGCCATTTTAACTTCATCTATATATTCTTCTTTAGTTAATTTTTTAACTGCAGCTTTGATGCCTTGCTGACGTTTATTCATTGTGGATAAATGATAATCATCACCGCTACCAAGTTCATCTTCACCACCATCTTGTTCCTGTGACACACCAAATTTTCTACCAGATTCAGATGATGACGATGCAGCTTTGTTGATATATTTACCTAAAGTTTTCTTAGAAAGTTCTTCAATCGATTCAACTTCTTCTTTACGAAGCATTGCGAAATCTTCAGAATCTAATTTATTATTATGATTCTTATCTAATTTCTTTTGTTTCCCAATTAATTTTTCATCTAACGCTTGTAAAAACTCTTTATATGATTTCATAGTTTCCTCTTTTTTAATTTTAGTTACTTTTTTCTTAACTGGTTCCCACTTTTCTTCATGAGGTTCTTGACCAGCAGCATTTACGTTATCTACATTAACACCTTTTTGTGGAACAGATGCTTCATCAATTGGAGAACCAACTCTGTGAACTCTGTATGATCCACCAACCTTATCAATAGCATTCCCTTTGTCTGCATGGGCTTCTGCTTTTTCTTTTTCTGCAAAACGCTTTGATGAATCACTAGCTTTACCAGATTTATCATAGTAAGTAACTTGATAGTGATGATCTGCTGGACGACGATATGCTGAAGCAGGTTTTTCATGCCAGCCTTCTGCAACTTGTTTAGATAAAGCAGTAATGGCTGCGGACATATTTTCTTTACCTTCTTCAGCTGCTTTCTTACGTTTAGCTTCGATCTCATCGTGTTTCTTTGCACGAGCATCGGCTTCTGCTCTAAACTTTTGTAATGCAGATTCTTTCATTTGTTCTGATGCTCCATTAAAGAATTTAAATCCTTTAATCTTTTTACCTTGAGTAGTATCTTTTACAGTTGAAGCTGTTGGAGCAGAAGTTTGAGTATCAATCTTATCAGTACCATTTGCTTGCATAGTACCTTCTTTAACAGCCTTTCTTCGCTGCATTGATTTCTCATGATGAATCTCTGCTTTATCAGCATGGGCTTGCGCATGAGAATGTTGACCTAGTTCTTCATGGTAACGGCTCATATGATCATGATAATCACCCATATGGGTATGATAAGTTTCATGATTACCTTTGTTCTGATCTGCAGTTTCTTTACGATCTTGCGCAATGCTGTAATATTTGCCAGCTAAACCACGAGCTTCTTGAACACCACGTGCTTTGGCAGCCATGTAAGCACCAATAGCCATTTTGCGACGTTCTTCTTTAGACTTATTATTAAAACGTGGGTTTGTAGATTTAATAAAGTCATTAATGTAAGTGCTTGCACCCATTTCTGGACGTAAGACTTCATTAACATCATGTAGTTCTTGTTTATCTTCTTTACTTAAACCAGTAGGAGTTTTCTTTACTTTAATTTTACCAAGCATTACGTCTTTTTCTTTTTTATCTAGAGGGATCTCAGTATCTACCTGTGGTCCATTTGCTTTAGTCATTTGGTCTTTGAAACGCTTTAATTGCATTTTACGATCGGCTTGTTGATCCATAGTTTCTTCTTTACACTGATTAGTTGGCATACCATTGATTGGTTTCTTAGTTGCTTTATATGCTTTGTGCTCTGGAGTTCCTTTAATATATTTCTTATTTGGAACTGGAGCAACTGGAGCTTGTTCTTTAACTGCTGGTTGACTTGGAGTAGCACCCATTCTACTATTTTTAAAGTCAATTCTATGTGGTCTAATTTTTCTTGTTTTAGTTTCACCAGTAACTGGATCTACCCAAGTTTTGATTTTATATTCAGATGTATAAATATCTTCATTAATTCCCATACCTTTACGCACATCGTTATACATTGCGTCTTTGTGTTCTGGTTTCATTTTAGATGGTGCACCTTTATGAAATTCTTTCTTATTACCAGCAGCAGCGTGCTCACGCATTTTACTTGCTGATATACCTGTCGTACCTTCTGCGTCTGGATCACGTTCACCAGAAGAATGAACAGTAATCTTTTTAAAATTATAGTGACCATGAGCAGCATTCTGACCATTATATTTATTAAGCAGATTATGCATCTCTTCGTGGCGGTCAGAACCAGCTATTACATGTAAATGAGTTACACCAGCAGCATGGGCTGCAGCAGCATGGTGAAGAATAGTCGGTGTTTCTTTACTAGCAGCAGTTACCTTAGTTCCAGGGAATGCATTCTTAGCATGTGTAACTTTTTGAGCAGCACTTAATGGGTTTTTCTTAGCATCTTGGCTATGAGAAACAATAAGGTTATGTGATGCACCATGTTCTTTTGCTACTGAATGTAGTTTATTAACTACTGCTTCGTGACCTGACGTAATTGGATTCATACGACCAAATGCGATAGCGTGGTGCTTTTCTGATTCTTCTTTCACACAGCTGCCATCTTCATAAGGTTTAGTACCTTTTTTACGTTTGTATCCAGTCCAACAGATACCTTTCTCTTGAAGATCTTTATAGTTAATCATTTTAGCAATTCCATTTTCTTAATGCTAGTGCTTTACGAGTTGGCTCGCCATTTGGTTTTTTCATTGCACCTTCCATACCACCCATTCGTGCACAGAAAGACTTACGACGATTCGCAGCTTTACTTCCAGCTTTTAATTTAGATGGTGGTGTAGTAACTGCCATCTTTAGATGACCACCAGTCTTTCTATTATATGCATCAACACCTTTCTGTGTTAATCCACCAGTAGATGACTTATATCCTTTGGCATCAACTGCAGCTTCTGCAAGGTATTCTTTAAATGATAACATTTTATACAGCCTTACCTGCGCTCTTAATAGTGCTTAATGGATCGCTTTGTGAATCAAACTTGTGTGCTTGAGAAGCAAATTTAGTTTCTTTACCAGTCTTAGGATCTGTGTGAGTAAAATGAACTGAGCCACCTTTTGCTTGTACTTTAATATTCTTGTGATCTTTTAGAATATGTTCATAATCATGACCTGGATCTGACGTATGATGCTGAACACCTTTAGAAGTTTCAAAAGTTGTATGTTTCTGAAAAGTTGCTTTCTTAGCTTCAACTGCAGGAGTATGTCTAGCAGCAAGAATATTACGGATATGATTAATTACGTGTTCATGATTTCCGTTATTTAAATGGGTTTGTAATTCAGCAGCGTGATGGTGAGCAACATTAACCAATAGTTTTTTATTTTCTGCTTTAATTTTATTATGAAGTTCAGGATTTTTCTGAGCCCATTCTTTACGAGCATCTTTAATATCTTTATGATGAGCTTCCTTTTTAACATCTTTTAATCCTGGAGCGATTTCATGCACTTTTTTCTGATGTTCTTTAAATAAATCTTTTGCTTTAGACCCACTAGATTCCATACCAAGACTTGATGATGGAACATTCTTACTAGAATTATCACTAACCTTTAAACTAACCCCATGGTGAACTACAACTTTAGGTTTACTAGGATGGTGTGAAGAAAAATACACATCGGATGAATCTGAATCTTTACCACTTTGAGCAGCCTTAACTCCAGTAACCTTTTCAGTATCTCCAGCCTTTGATGTCCAATGAACTGCATGGATTACATGCCCTGGATGAGTTTTAGCATGATTTGCTTTAATATCTTCTGCAGCGGATTTAGCTTTAGCGTGAATCTTTTTATAGTCGTCTGGGTGAATTTGTTTCTTTAAGCGATCGTGCGCTTGTTCGGGGGTTTCACCCTCAGCATTTTCATGTGTGGGCATATGATTTCCGCCATTTAAATGCTTACCAACTAATAGTTCGTGAAGAACACCTTTAGTATTATTTGATACACCACCAGCTTTGGTAGCATCATCTTTAGCTTCTAATAAAGTCTCTGGAAAATAGATTTCTTCAATCACAAAAGTTTTAAATGATTTCATTTTCTTACCTTTAACAAGTTTGATCTGGCGAACTCAGCTCGGTTCACAAGTTTAGAAGGTTCTGTTTTACCATTGTGTTCATGGTTAATAACAAATCCTTCTGGTTTAGATTCTTTACCTTCGATATGGTGTTCATAATTACTATGACCACTTTCTAGAGATTTTACTAGTATATTCTTTGCAGCTGCTAGATGATTATGAGCAGTTAATACATTCTCATAATGCGCTTTATTCTTCTCAACGTGAGAGATTTCTTCATTACCTTTTTCACGTTTAGCGTTTTGCGCTTTCTCAGTTTTAACACCAGCAACTTGCTTAGCATGATGTGCTTCAAGATGAGCTTTAAAATCTTTTACGTTTGGAGTAGTATTATTTCTAACAGTTGAATTAATGTAAGTGGCTAAGTGACCATGTTCACCACTATGCGCAGGGTGAATAGCTTTATACATTTTATCACCATGAGTGTCATGAACTGCTTTTGCTGCAGCCATATGCTTATGGAACTCATCTTGGTTAGCTTGAGAATGATTTACAGATTTAGTATCATAGCTGGCATCGTGGTGATGTACGTCAGGATGCTGACCAAATTCATGATGATTAACTTCGTGGTGAGCAGATAGAGACGCAATATCTTTACCATGATATTGAGTATGAACAGCAACACCTACTTTTGCTTTTGTAGCTTTCTTAGCTTCATCGCCAGAAGCAGTATAGGTAATAGTGTTAGGAGTAAAGGATGCTTTGCCTGTTTTCTTATCGTGTTTAACATCACCTTCAGAGTGCATAATATCACCCTGATATACTTTACCCTTTGGTGTAACTTTAGGTAAGTGGTGTAGTGCTGCTTTTAATTTAGCAGCAAGACCTGGAGCATGACCATGATTCTTATCGATGTCAGCATCAGTATGATTAATCTTTGGTTCTTTATTGAATGCAGATTTAGAAGCAACAAAGAATTTTTTATTCTTAGGGTGTGTACCGAAAACTACAGCAGGAGAACCATCATACTTAGTTGTAAGATTTGCGTTATTCTTACCAGCTTTCATATGCTCATGTGCGTGCATTAAAGCACCATGAGCATGCTCAAATCCTTCATGTCCATGCATTAATGGACGATCTTCTGGATGAGTAATGTGTTTAAGTTTTGCGCCTTCTTCAGCAGCTTCTTTTAAGTATGATTGAAACGATTTCATATTATCCTATTTTCTTTGCAGAAGCACGCAACCACCAGCCATGCTTTTCGTGAGTATCAATTCTATCAGCAACAAAGTTAGCAATACCTTGTTTCTTATGTTTAGTAGCTAGATCGAACACATTATTTAGGCTGATAAGCACTTCGTTATTAGCTTCAATAAGAGAAGCTAGAATATCAGCAAGTAATTCTACTTTTGTAGTTTCTTCTTTTAATGTTTTGAATTTAAACAACTCATCAAGACTTACTGGAGCATAAGCACCCAATTTACGTTGATTCTCAGCGATTGGGTCAATTGAATTATAAATGTCTTCATACAGATCACCAAAGAATTCGTGATATTGAGTAAATAAGATACCTTCTACGTTCCAATGAAACTGATGTACTTTATAATACATAACAGTTGCATTTGCTTGAAGAACTTTAAGTGCTGCTATTAATTCATCCATTTTAAAATACTTTCCTATTTTTACCACGAGAAACTGACCCATGGGTTAATCTTGATTTTTCAATTCTTCTAATAGTTGGTATTAAACTTTTTGCCATTTGTTTAACCTGAGCCATTTTAGTTTTCATACGCTTTTCAATACTTGCTTTTTCATCTGGTGCTAGATTACGTAACTTTCTACCACGTAACATTCGTTTCTTTATCATTCGTATTGCCATTCTTCTGGCACGACTTGCTGCTTTTTTACCACTAGCAACTGTATGTCTTGCTATACCTGCTTTAAAACTACGTTTTCTTTGACTAGTTCTTAATCTAAATTTAGAATGTTGTCTTTGAGAAATAGTTTCTTCATCAATTGCTTCTCTATTAGAAACATATTGTTTAAACGACAGCATTTGAACTACTCATTGGATCATACGGTAATTTATAATCAACATTTTCTAAACCATTTGGTTGATTATCTTTAACAGTAGATTTAAAAGATTTTAATTTTTTCTTCTCTACTTTCTTCTCTACTAATTTAACATTTTGAATCCACTTACTTACTAATTTACCAGTAGATTCTTTTAGTAATAGGTGATTAGAGCCACGCTTAACAATCTCATATTGTTGTCCTTCGGCTTCTACTGTTTCACCAACATTAAAAATCTCACCACGGAAATATTGTTCACGTAGTTCGTCTTTAACTAATTTAATTTCTTCTTTAACTGGTTCAACTCCAGAACCAACTCTCAAATCATTCATCAATCTACGAGAATCAATATCACGGATAGCTGATGGTAAATTCTTTTTAAACTCTTCGTATAAACCTTTAACTGCAAAATTACGAGTAGCTTCTTCAGTATCAGGATCTGTATCCATAGCTGAAATTACTGTAGCTTCTTTCAAAGACTTCTTTAATGAGGTTACTTTATCTGCACTAGTAACGACAATAACATTACGGTAGGTTTCTTTTAACTTAGCGACTACTTCATTAATATTATCTGAATATGTAGAAAAACTGGTGTTCGGAAACAACAGGTTTAAATACTGTATTTTCTTTTCTACTATTAAGGGATTCTTTTTAGCGTCGCTTATATCGGACGCATAAATGGCGTAGCTAGCATTCTTCTGCTCAGCTAGAGATTTGACAGCCTTTATAAGAAGTTCGTGTCCGATAGTCGGAGGGTTAAACTTACTACAGGCGAGAACTATCGTTTTACTCGGTAATTCTTTGATTAGTTGTCTATAATCTTTCATTTAATCCATTAATTAAGTAGTTATATGTTTATTTATAACGAAATGGATTTAAGTTATACGATTATATTTACGATCCCATTTACCTATTTGGTCTATAATTTTTCTGGTTGCTATGTTGTTTCTTAAATCATAATCAAACGTCTTTAAGAAATAGTGAAGTGTAGAAGAATCTCGTTTGTGTGTATAACGATTCAACAGGATGTCGATATCTACATTTGGTCTACGCATTTTAAAGTCTAGATACACACAATGCGCATATGCTTGTATCTCATCAAACTCAGAGAGATATGCTCTCTGTTCGTCTTTTTTGGCTATTCCGACTTTTTTATATGGAACAACATAGTTACTCCACTCATCGCCCCTTCTATCATATTGCATAAAGTGGATTATCTCATGCATTAAAGTCTGTATTAAACGAAACTTAAATCCTGCCCAAGACTTATCGGTGAATGGGAATATGCTATATTTTTGTGTATAGATTTGAAGGGTTATCTGGCGTCCTTCTGTATTATACTCACCACCAATTGCCACATAGTGCTCAGTCCATTTTGCTTTAGACTTTTCACGACACCACTGAATCTTAGTGCGCCATTTTCTAACATAATTTGATAACCCGATAGGATCATTTTTATAGGAATCTAGATCTACCCATACTTTTGATGGGTTGAGTTTAGCTCTAAATGGACGCTCATAGAAATTGAGTAAATCCATCCAGTCAAAATTAGCGTTCTCTAGGTAAGTCATATCCCTAGAAGATGCTTGCTTAACTAATAAAGTGCTTCTCCAAAAAAGCAAGTACCTTCTGTTGCTCCTCTAAGTTAGTGTTCGCAAACTCAGTAATATAGGGCATCAAGTCAAAATTAGACATCAGGTTACTATATTTAGTTTCCCTACCTTTTAGGAATTGATCAGATTGGTCAGATCCACGCTCTCTATAGCGTTCTTCTAAAATATTTTTTGGAGCCTTTAAAAATACGACTTCTAATTGGGTATTTGGGAGTCCCATACAGAACTCTAAGAAAGATTGGTTAAAAACCCGATCCCCCTCAAATAGGATATTACAGTTATGAGAAGCGATCCATTCTTGGAGTGGTGGTTGAACCGCCATAGAAAGTCGGTCAGTTCCAGCAAAGGTTTCACCCTCTTCGTATTTACCAATAATATAAAGATCTCGCTCAGTATTATAACTGGCGTTGACTAGTTTAGCAGGTGAAACTTCTAACCAAGTTTTATCTTCCATAAATTTACGAAATAATGTAGTTTTGCCAGTTCCAGGAGATCCACCTACTGCTATAATCTTTCTAGTCTTAACTGGATTGGTTACTCTTTCTACATTGATAGTATCAATTACACCTACCTTTTCATCAAATGCCATTTTTAATCTCCTGAATCATATTTGTTAATTCTTCTTTAGTAAAGACCCAGCAACGTCCACGGAAAGAATGAACAAAGGTATCGTGTTCTAGTTTCTTGGTGAAGGTTACTTTCTTAATTATATCACGTGATAGATTCTTAGCCATGTTTTCTTTAATAGTATCAGCGTAATCTACGTTCTGTTCTTTAAGTTTAAGTAGTTCTTGTTCTTGAACACGATGCTCAACTATAAACTCATTTAAAGCATAGCGATCAATGATAGCATCAACAGAAGGTTTGTTATTATAAGCACCATTGCTAATTGTGGTAGTTAAACCTGCGCCACCATTACCAACAAGAGGATATGTTCCTGCGCCAATATTACTTGAAATTCCGCCAGCATTTGTAAGTGTTATAGTATCATTCATTAAAAATTCTCCAATCCAATTAACATAGGTTCTTCATCATCAAACATCCATTCTAAGTTTTCCATTTTACCTGAATTCATAAAAGAAGAAAACTTTTCTTTATCAATACCACGTTTATGATCTAGACGGAAATCAATAGTTTCATTTCTTGCGTCCCATAAAACATCCCAATCAATACCATACCATCCATCACTCTCAGCTTTGATTATTTCTTCAGCTTGTCTATCAAGGTAGTAACCAAGATAACGTCCATGATGAGCACGAAAGATTTTCTTGAATGAACACAAACAGGTTTCCATTGTAAAGAAATCTATTTGCCTTTCCAAATCTGGGAATCTATCCTTTGTTTCGGTAAGAATATACTTGGCTTGTGACTCAAGAGTTTGATACTCTTGAGCAGTGAGTTTTCTATCCATATCGTTATATCTGCCAAGGGCGCAAAGTAATCCATTACGATGAGAACGAGAGCCATCAAAATCATCCAGCATGAGACTAGTAGGACTAATACGAATACCAGCGGTATGCTTAAGATGCTGAAGATAAAACCAAGTGGAATAGCGACCAAACTTATGCAACCCAGACTTAACGCTTTCCCACAAATTATTAAAGTTGTCCTCTTCATTGAATCCATAAAATCCTTCCAATCTTTCTCGTTGTGTTTTATTACCAATAAACTGCTGATATGAGGCAAACATTGCTGGAAGATGCCCCTTGTTCCATTTTGTATCTGTTTGATATCTTAGTCGTTTATAATTTGTAGAGTTCCACTGAGTAATTCTATCAACTGTTGCTAATTCATAATCAGGAAATTCATTCATCAATATCCATGCAGTTGGGAGTTGATAAGTATTGCCATATAACCAAGCAAGCCAAAGACGTTGTTCATCATTATGCTCGTATCGCTTATTGAGATAATTTGTAGTCCAAACTGCTGGATCGCAATCATCATATTTTAATGACCATGCGTACCAGCGTATAAATGCTTCTCTATTGTTCTCTGGGAGTCTATAATCCATAATATATTATACCTTATTTCACAATTAAAGTAAAGCGAAATTTGACTTAAAAATCGTCTACTTTAACCCTTATTTGGGTGTTTGCAAGGTCGTAGAGAGCCGTACATCCCCCCTTACCCTTTCGGTTGACCGCTTTATTGATAGTCGTATCGGAGAGGTCGTAGTCGCCCTCTAAGAAGGTATCTCCCCCTATTCTAAACACTGATAGAGAGCATCCGCTCTTTTGGGCTCCCCAAAACTTAAACCCCAGACGCTCGTAGAAGCCCACTGCAGACTTCTCAGAGGATACCCTGAAGTAAGTTGCACCATTCGTTCTGGCTCGTTTTAACGAATCCTCACAGAGTAATCGAGCCGAACCTTTACCCCTATGTTTTACGAAAGTGTGCAAGAGTTGAAGGTTGGCAACATGAGGTTTGGTTTTTGAGATTGTGGTAATAATTGCAGCAGTTAAATCATTACCATCGAATGCGCCAATACAATAATCCCATTGGTCTTGCATATCTGCTTTGGCAACAAATGTCTTGGCGAAGTTATCTTCTTTGTCAGGGTTTATTGCTGAAATAAAATCAGCACGTGAACACTTAGACAACTTCAACATAAGTTCTTACCTTTTCTCCACGATCTTCTGGATGCTTAGTTTTCTCCCAACCAAGGAACTGATTAAGATCCCAAATCATTGAAGGGAATTTATAATTATTCAAAGCAAATAAATCATCAACGCATGGTCCATCATTTAATGCAGCATCAAGGAAGTCTTGAACAAAACGGAAACATGATTCAAGTTCAGTTCTATCTAGTGTACCACGGAATAATCTAAACTCTACAGTATCAATATGTTTTAACGCATACATGTTAATAGCATAACGGAATGGGCGACCCATTGATACGCCATCTTTGCCTGCAGCGTGCATCTTAATAAATGAAGGAAAGTCTGTTGCTAGATTGATAATATTATCGCTCATGTAATCTGGTAGTGCTCGACCACCATCAAACTTCAAATACATTTTAGAACCTTTAGCACCTCTCATTTGATTATGGTCAAAAAAACCATAAACTCTGTCAATAGTTGTTGTTTGATTTTCTTTAATATATTTCGTCAAACGCTTTAATGCATCGATGTCATCACGTAGCCCAGGAACACGACAATGAATATGAGTATGAGCAGTTGCGCCAACAGTAGGTGGAGAACCGATAGATTTAAATAGTTCTTCAAGTTCAAAATACCTGTCAACTTGTTCTTGCCAAGTTCTAGTCGGTTTAGTATTAATTTCCCCACCGACTGGAGGAGTTTCACCAAGTGGGTCAGCGCAAACATATTTGTAAGGATCTCTTAAGTTAATAATATCTCGTTCTGAATACTCCCATGTGCCGAGATTATCTGGAATTGAAAAAGAGCGAGGAACATCACCCCACTCTATTTCCATACCATATGTAAATTTATCAGTTGGATATTTCATAATCTACTTTCTGTAAATCATTATTATTAGATTTTACAACATCAACAGTCATAGTCATATCCCCATCAAATGTAATATATGTATTCATTGGTACTTCAACAGCTGGAATTCTAATACCTGCACGTTTTGGTATATCAGCAGTAGAAGTAATTATAATACCATTTGATAGAGAAGTCAAATATAATGGACGTTTACCATTGCGATATGCTAGTAATTTCTTTTCAGAAGATAATTCACAAACTGCCATTGATGCATCTTGATATTCTTCTAGTGGTGATTCCGAGTGTAAAACTAATTCAGAATCATTCTTAGTTTCGCATTTGTAATTAAATATCTTATCCCAGTTCTCTGCTAGTTCTTGAGTGATAACCCCATTATGAACAATAGAATGTTCTTCGTTTGCTATCGGTTGGTTATACAGTAAATCGCTAGTGCTATATCTACAATGACCAATAAGGTAAAGATTACCGTCATCATTAACCATCTCCTCTAAATTATCTAACTTTCTGAATTGATCCGCTGGTACTGGTTCTTTAAATGTAAGAACTTTATCTTTTACGATAACCGACATTCCAGTTGCATGCATACCACGAATCTTTGACTCAACAAAAATATTTCTGATGATTTCAAAATCCTTTGGTGTAGGATTCTGTATTAGGGCACCAATGACGCTACACATTAAAAGAATCCCTCCAGTGAAGAAGCATTTGCTTCTGGATGATATTTCATTAATTCTTCATGACCAAGTTTATCTTCACAGTAATCATACCATTCTTGACTAGTCCACATAGATTCTGATACACCATTCCAAAGTTTTTGCCACATTGGATGCTCGTGATTACGTCTACGATGTTCAACAAAATTATAACGACAGTCTTCATATTCATGCGAACCAAGTTCTAACATTTTCTCACGGAAATA
>Ga0304728_1000197_pt1 | contig 49039 bp, 43 predicted proteins | sample C_130625_MF_Meta_FD_190476 | JGI IMG/M metagenome (GOLD analysis project Ga0304728, IMG submission 190476) | Freshwater microbial communities from Lake Croche, Canada to study carbon cycling - C_130625_MF_MetaG (v2) (version 2) | ecosystem: Environmental > Aquatic > Freshwater > Lake | place... | reverse complement strand
GTTCCTCTTCTTTTGATAAAAAAATTGATTTTATTTTTACTAAAATTTCCTTTTTTATTTAAAAAAGATTTTCCTGTTATGAATGCTAATTTTTTATTTTTTCCTTTAGCAATAGCATTTGCCAACATTAGTGCTGTGCCAGAAGGATAGTCAATTTTTTTTTTATGATGATTATCTTCAATTGCAACCTGATAATTATTTTGAATTTTATTTGATAAGATTGTAGCTATATATTCAATAAGATTTATTCCTAAACTCATATTTCCAGATTTAAATATAGCAATTTTTTTAGAAAATTTTTTTATTAAATTATTTTGTTTTTCTGTAAATCCAGTTGTGCCTATAACTATTCTTTTTTTTAAACGACTTGCGTATTTAAGAATTTCTAAAGACGACTTAGGTCTTGAAAAATCTATAATAACGTCAGCTCTTTTGAAGGCATTAAAACTGTTTTTTTGAGTTTGAATATTATTAAAGAGTTTTTTAATTTTTATATCTGTTACACTATTCAATATAAAATTTTTATTTTTTAATACTTCTTTGATAAGAATTCTTCCCATTCTTCCCAATCCACCACAAATAGTAATTCTGATCTTTTTCATTTAGTTATAGTTATTATATTTTTCATTTAATTAGTTAATATAAATGTTTTCCGGTGCTAAATTTTGATGATAGTTATCATATATTTGTTGATAAGCTTTTTCTAAATTTTTAGTGTAAATTTTCGTATTAAAGGTATTCGAATTTTTAACTGACAAAAATAATTTATTTCTAATTTCTTTTAATTTATCCGGATAGTTTGCTAAATATACTGCATAATTTTCGTAATCTTGAATATTAGACTTAATAAGCTCTGGCATGCTTAGGCTATTTAATAGACTAGCAGACACCCTACTCTGAAAAGACTCTCCAGAAATTGTTAATAACGGAAGACCAGATGTTAAAGCTTCATTTGCGGTTGAATGGGCTCCATAAGGAAACGTATCTAAAAAAAGATCACAATGATCATATCTTTCAAAGATTGCTTCCCGTGGCACAAAAGGCGCGAAAATTATTCTGTTCGTGTCAATTTTTTCTTTTGCAGCTTCCATTTTTAGATTATTTTTACAGGAGTCATTTGTGCTGATAAGGCAAAGTACTGTATTTTTTGTTTTTTTTAAAATTTTCATCCAGCAATTAAAAATTGTAGGATCAATTTTATAAGCACTATTAAAACAACAGTATATAAAACTTGATTCGGGAAGGTTAAATTTTTTTTTGCCATAATTGGTATTTATAAGATTCTTTTTAGATCCATCATGAGGTAAAAAACAGCTTGGCATATAAATAATTTTTTCAAAATAAAATTTGCAACTTTCATTTGGAATTGCATAATTATCTGCAACAATATAATCCATATAATTGCCAACAGTTCCAGGATAACCCAAAAAATTTATTTGAATTGGCGCAACTCTCTTTATAAATATATTTTCTCTGTTGTCCGCTGTTTTACCATTCAAATCTATCGCTATATCAATTTCAAGATTTCTAGATTGAGAAATTATATCTTGATCTGATATTTTTTTAGTATCAAAAAACTTATCACAAGCACTAGCTATTCTTTGTGTCATTTTATCGTCGCGATATTTACTAAAATTAAAACCTATAATCTCAAAATTATCTCTATTGTGAGATTCCAAAACGTTTATTAGCCTATGAGAGACAGCATGTTCCCTAAAGTCTGAAGAGTAGTAGCCAACTCGAATTTTTTCTTTTTTAGAAATTTTTAATTTTATTTTAGGACTACTATCAAGGTCGTATTCTTGGTTGTTAAATTTGTTTATATTATTTTTTATAACTTCTAACGAGTCTATGTAAAATAAAATTCTCAGTGTACTAAAAATATCTTTATTATCTTTTAAGTCATTCCTAAGTTTTAAAATATTTTTTTCGTAGTCCTGCCAGTCACAAATTTGATTTTTATTAAAAAAGATATGACTTTCATAAAAAGAACATTTGTTAGGATCTAATACTTTTAATTTATTATAATCTTCAATTGCTAGTAAATATTCTTTATTACTTGAATATAAATTTGCTCTATTTTTGTAAGCGTCAACGTAATTAGGATTTAATTCGATCGCTTTATTAAAATTTACAAGCGCATCTTTAAAATTTTTTATTTCTTCATATAATATACCTAAATTATTATAAGCTTCAGCATAGAATGGTTTTAATTTTATTGATTTTATATAAAAGTTATAAGACTCATTATATTGTTTAAGTTTTTTGAATATAATTCCAAGATTATTATAAGCTTCAGCATAATTAGGACTTAATTCAATTGCCGTTTTAAAGTTCTTAATTGCCTCATCATATTGTTGTAATTCTTTATAAACAGCTCCAAGATTGTTATAAAGAGCGTGGTGTTTTGAATTTATATTTATTGCTTTTTTGATTAAAACAATTGCTTCGTCGTACTTTTTTAATTGCAAAGATACAACTCCAATTAAATTTAATAATTCGAAATTGTTTGAATCTTTTTTAAGAAGCTTTTCGTAAATTAATTTTGCCTCTTCTAGTTTGCCTGCTTTATGAAGAGTCAGTCCTTTATTTAAGATTTCGTTCATCTATAATTTTAACTATTAGATGAAACTATATAATTAATTTATGTTTTCCCAGAATTTTTTAGCTTTATTTATAAAGCTTTTTATTTCGGAATTACTATTGGAGTCTTCTAGTGATTTGAATTTTTCAAGTAATTCCTTTTGTTCTTTGGATAAAGACTCTGGAATTATGACATTTGTTTCTAGATATAGATCTCCATAATTACCTTCTCTTAAGATAGGCATACCTTTTTCTTTAAGTCTAAATTGTTTTCCAGATTGTGTTCCAGCAGGAATTTTAACTTTTGATTTGCCTCCATCAATAGTTGGAACCTCTATTTCCGACCCAAGCGCAGCATCAACCATGGATATAGGTAGTTTAAAATATAAATTCTCTTCAGATCTTTGAAAAATTTTATGTTTTTGTACTGTAATAAATACATAAAGATCACCATTAGATCCACCTCTATATCCAGCATCTCCTTTTCCAGATAATCTTATTTGTGTTCCATCATCAACCCCTTTTGGAATTTGAATAGAAAGATTTTTTTTAGTTTTTACCGCTCCTGATCCCTTGCAATCTTTACAAGGATTCGAAAGCATCTCCCCTTCGCCTCCACAATCAGGACACGTTTGTTGTAATGTAAAGAAACCTTGTCTTGTTCTGACTTTTCCATGACCTTCACAAGTCGAGCATGTTTTTGGTTTTGATCCTGGTTCTGCACCACTTCCAGAACATTTTTCACATTTTTCGTTTGAAGATAAATTTATAGTTTGTTTTTTTCCAAGATAAGCTTCTTCAAGACTAATTTCTAAATTAATTTTTAAATCGGATCCACGGTTAGATCTTGATTTTTTAGACCTGCCACCACCTCTTCCTGACCCCATAAAGTCTCCAAAAAAATCATCAAATATGTCTGAGAAAGCACCTGATTCAAATCCACCAAAATCGAATCCACCAGCAGGACCTCCTTGTCCGCCTTCAAAAGCAGAATGACCGAATTGATCGTATGATGATTTTTTCTTTGGGTCGGATAGTACTTGATAAGCTTCCGAAGCTTCTTTAAATTTTGTTTCAGCAGTTTTATCTCCCTGATTTCGATCAGGGTGATACTTCATTGCAAGTTTTCTATAAGCTTTTTTTATTTCTTCGGGACTTGAACTTTTGGTTACACCAAGAATATCATAATAGTCTTTTTTGGACATAATGACTTATCTGTCTAGCAACCAAATTAATCTGATTAATTGCCTTTTTTGTTATCGTCTTTCACTTCTTCAAATTCAGCATCAACCACATCTTTTTTGTCATCAGGTTTAGCATCCGATTTTGGAGCTCCAGCAGTTTCTTGCTGAGCCTTGTAAATAGCCTCACCTAATTTCATCGAAGATGTCATTAACTGTTGTGTTTTTGTTTTAATATCTTCAGTTTTGTCAGACTTAATAGCTTCTTTCAAATCTTCCATATCTTTTTCGATTGCTTTCTTATCAGTTTCAGAAATTTTACTTCCATGCTCTTTTAAGCTTTGCTCGGTTGAAGCAATTAAAGAGTCAGCATGATTTTTTGCATCCACTTCATCTCTTTTTTTCTTATCTGCTTCTTTGTTAGCTTCAGCTTCCTTCACCATTTTTTGTATTTCTTCATCTGTTAATCCACCAGAAGCTTGAATTTGTATTTTTTGTTCTTTGCCTGTGCCTTTGTCTTTTGCAGAAACGTTAACAATACCGTTTGCATCAATATCAAAAGCTACTTCAATTTGAGGAACTCCTCTAGGAGCAGGAGCTATTCCTGTAAGTTCAAAATTACCTAGTAACTTATTGTCATTTGCCATTTCTCTTTCACCTTGGAAAACTCTTATAGTAACTGCAGGTTGGTTATTCTCTGCAGTTGAGAACACTTGACTTTTTTTAGTTGGGATTGTTGTGTTCTTTTCAATTAATCTTGTGAATATTCCACCTAAAGTTTCAATACCAAGTGACAATGGAGTTACATCTAAAAGAAGAACGTCTTTAACATCGCCTTGTAATACGCCCGCTTGAACAGCGGCACCTAAAGCAACTACTTCATCAGGGTTAACGCTTTGATTTGGCTCTTTTCCAAAGAAGTTTTTAACTGCCTCCACAACTTTTGGCATTCTTGTCATTCCACCCACAAGAATAACCTCATGAATTTCAGATGCAGTGAAGCCAGAATCCTTTAGAGCAATTTTGCAAGGCTCTATTGTTTTTTCAATTAGTTTTGCAGTAAGAGCTTCAAGTTTTGCTCTTGTTAATTTCATATTAACGTGTTTTGGACCTGTTTTATCCGCTGTAATAAAAGGTAAATTTACTTCAGTTTGAATTGAAGAAGATAATTCAATTTTTGCTTTTTCAGCAGCTTCTCTTATTCTTTGTAATGCAAGTTTATCAGATTTTAAATCTATACCGTTTTCTTTTTTAAATTCCTCAATAATATAATCCGCTAATATTGCATCAAAATCATCCCCGCCTAAAGATGTATTTCCATTTGTAGATTTAACTTCAAATACTCCATCACCCAATTCAAGAACTGAAATATCAAAAGTACCACCACCTAAATCGTAAACAGCTATTGTTTTAGCTTTTTTCTTATCAAGGCCATAAGCAAGTGCTGCAGCAGTTGGTTCATTAATAATTCTTAAAACTTCAAGACCAGCAATTTTTCCAGCATCTTTCGTTGCTTGTCTTTGTGCGTCATTAAAATATGCAGGTACCGTTATAACTGCCTGCTTCACTTCACTGCCAAGATACTTCTCAGCAGACTCTTTCATCTTCATTAAAATGAAAGCAGAAATTTGACTTGGAGAATATTTTTTATCACGAGATTGAACCCATGCATCTGTACCGTTGTCAGATTTTATTACTTTGTACGGAAGTCCTTGTATGTCTTTTTTTAAATTTGAATCTTCAAAACTTTTTCCAATTAATCTTTTTACAGAGAAGAAAGTATTTTCAGGGTTTGTTACAGCCTGTCTTTTTGCAGGAAGACCTACTAATTTTTCACCAGACTCAGTAAACGCTACAATAGATGGAGTAGTTCTAACTCCTTCAGAATTTTCTAATACTTTTGGCTGCGCGCCATCCATAATAGCAACGCATGAATTTGTAGTTCCTAAATCTATTCCAATTATTTTTGACATAAAATTTTATTTTTTATTTAATTTGTTAGAGGTATGTGGTGCTTAATTTTAATATTACAACCTTTAGGGCTAAATTTTTTTTGTTAAAAAAGGCTTGATTTACTTGATTTTAAAGGCCTATTTATTGAGATTAGCTTTTTTTTTAGAAATAGATACTAACGCAGGTCTTAATAATCTGTCATTTAGCATATAGCCTTTTTGTATCTCATTTATAACTGTTCCGCTCTCCTCTTCGCTCTCAACTTCATTCAAAGCTTGATGAAAATTTGGATCAAATTTTTTACCAACGGACTCGAATGATTTAATTCCATTTTTATCAAAACTATTAATTAATTCTTTTTCAATTAGTTCTATACCAAGCACAATATCTTTAAATTCCTCTGATTTAAATTTAGGATTGTCTTTAAATAAGCCAAAGGCTCTTTCTAAATTATCAGCAAGATTTAGAATTTCTCTTGCAAAAGAAGATGAGCTATATTTTATTAAATCTTCTTTTTCTTTTTCATGTATTTTTCGAAGATTTTGGTTTTCGGCTAAAGAGCGAAGTAATTTGTCATTTAACTCTTCTATTTGTTTTTCAACATTATTTTCTGCAACAGTTTCTACCTCCGCATTATTAATCTTTTCTTCTTGATTATCGTTAGGAGGAGTTTCGTTGTTATTATTCATAGATCTATATATTTAAAACAATACTTTATAATTTTTTTGACATATATAGGTACTATATTTCATATTTCTAGCTTTATTATGAGAAAAGATAACAGAGACAATCTTAGTTTAAGAAAAATTGAGATTATACCAAATTTTATTAAAAATTCAGAAGGTTCCTGTTTAGTTAGATTTGGAGATACACAAGTTGTTTGCACAGCGTCCGTTGATACAAAAGTTCCAAGATGGCTAATGGGTTCACAAAAAGGATGGGTCACAGCTGAATATGGAATGTTACCAAGATCTACTCATGAAAGAATGAGAAGGGAAGCGGCGGTTGGAAAAATTGGAGGTAGAACATCTGAGATTCAAAGATTAATTGGAAGATCATTAAGATCAGTTGTTGATCTTGGACTTTTGAATGAAAAATTAATTACAATTGATTGTGACGTATTAACAGCAGATGGAGGAACAAGAACGGCCGCTATTACTGGAGGATTTGTGGCTTTAAAATCTTGCATTGATCACTTGCTTAGACAAAAAGAAATTAAAACAAATCCAATACAACAATATATAGGCGCAGTGAGCTGTGGAATCTTAAATGGTAAAATTTTACTAGATTTAGATTACTCAGAAGATAGCAATGCAGAAATTGATGCAAATTTTGTCATAACTGAGAATATGCAGCTAGTTGAAATCCAAGCAACAGGTGAGAGAAAAACATTTTCAGATCAAGATTTACATGAGATGTTAAAAGCTTCAAAAGAGGCTATAAAAAAAATAATACAACTTCAAAAGTCTTGCTTTGAAAAATAGGTTAAAGGATTTAAAAAAAGTTAAATCTTTATTAGTTGCTACCAATAATAAAGGAAAGTTATTGGAAATAAAAAAATTACTGCCTAATACAATTAATTTCTATAGCCCTAAAGATTTTAAATTAGCAGAGCCCGTTGAGAGTGGAAAAACCTTTGAAGCTAATGCGATTATTAAAGCAAGATATTGTGCTGAAAGAAGTAAGTTAATATCTTTATCCGATGACTCTGGCTTGGAAGTATTAGCCCTAAAAGGAAGACCTGGAATTTATTCAGCAAGATGGGCTGGAAAGAGTAAGAATTTTGATACAGCAATTAAAAAAGTTTTTTTAGAATTAAAAAAGAAAAAGAAATTAAATAAAAGTAATAAAGCTAGATTTTATTGCTCACTTGCAATTGCTTGGCCTGATGGAAAATGTAAAACTTTTAGTGGTACAGTGAATGGCAAAATTTCACTTATTTCAAAGGGAAAAAAAGGATTTGGTTATGATCCAATATTTATTGCACAAGGCTATAAAAAAACTTTTGGCGAAATAAGCCCTGATTTAAAAGATAAGATAAGCCATCGTTATAAAGCATTCAGTAAGATAAAAAGATTCTTTAGATATGGAAAATAAATTTGAGCAAGATTTAGAAAAAGGACTTTACGTAGTTTCAACTCCTATTGGAAACCTTGCTGATATTACAATCAGAGCTTTGAATGTTTTAAAAAAGTCCGATGTTATTTTATGTGAAGATAAACGAGTTTCTAAAAAATTACTAAATTATTATGATATTAAAGCTGAATTATTTTCATATCATAAATTTAATGAAAAAGAGTCTGTATCTAAAATATTAGAAATATTTAAAAATAATAAAATTGTATCCTTAATAAGTGATGCTGGGACTCCATTAATTTCTGATCCCGGTAAAATTTTAATTAATGAGATTGAAAGAAATAATATTAAAATTATTCCAATACCTGGCGTCTCAGCTGTAACGACTGCATTTAGTTTGTCAGGATACAGTGATCGTTATTATTTTTATGGATTTCTTCCCAAAAAGTTAGGTGAAAGAAAAGAGGCTTATGGGCAATTTTCTAAAATAGATAGCTCAATTATTCTATTTTTGCCTGCTAGGAATTTAGTATCGTTAATTCAAGAAATGCAAAAATATCTTGGTGACAGAAATATTCTGATTGCAAAAGAATTAACAAAAATTCATGAAACTGTAATTAAAGGAAATCTCAGTAACATTATTGAAAAAATTAAGTTGCTGGTATTAAAAGGTGAGATCACAATAGTATTGTCTTCTGAAACGAATAAAAATAAAGAACAAAATATTGATTTAAATAAAGAAATTTTAGATTTATCAAAAAAAATGACAACTTCCGATATTTCAAAATATCTTTCAAAAAAATTAAATATATCTAAAAAAGATATTTATAGGCAGATTTTAAATTTAAAAAATAAAAAATGAAATTTTTAAAAATAATTTTAATTTCTTTTCTTCTCTCATCTTGTATAGGAAGTTTAAACACATCAATATTTGGTGTTGGTGTGAATATTAATTTAGACCCAAGATCTCCAGGTTTATTATTTGACGATTCACTAGCTGAAAAAATTATTCTTAAAAAAATTGTTTCCCATAATTATAAATTGGTATTTTTAAATGTTAAAGTTATTGATGGAACAGCAATCTTAAGTGGCAGAGTTGAAAACGCAGAAGATAAATTGAAACTTACAAAGTTTGCATGGGAGACAGCTGGCATTAAAGCAGTTAGAAATGACATAATAGTTGCAGATTCTGGCTCATTTCATCAGAGAGCAAAAGACATTTTAATTTCATCGCAATTAAGTGTTGCGCTGTTAGCTAATAAAAAAATTAATTCCCGTAATTATAATTTAGATACTATTAATGGTAAGATTTATATTTATGGAATGGCGATGAACAAAGAAGAATTAGACGAAGTTCTTAAAGAAGCCAAATCAATTCCAGATGTAGCAGAAGTTGTTCCAAGTATTATCCTTGCAGATAATCTATCTAGAAGAAATTATCTTTAATTTTTTTTATTATATTTAATTACTTCACAAGAGAAGGCGGCGATTGCAGCCATATTAAATATATCAGAAACTTTTGATCTTAAAGTTGCAATTTGAATAGGTCTGTTTAATCCAATTAATAGTGGACCCACTAATGTAGCCCCACCCAATTCTTTAAGTAATTTAGTTGAGATTGCAGCGCTATGAATAGCTGGCATAATTAAAATATTTGCTGGTGCTGATAATTTTGAGAATGGATAAATGGTTTTAAATTTTGGATTTAAAGCTACGTCCGGTTGCATTTCTCCTTCAAATTCAAAATCAACTTTTCTTTTCTCTAAAATATCTCTTGCCTCTCTTAGATGAACACTTCTTTCAGACATTGGTTTTCCAAATGTTGAATGAGCTAATAATGCAACTCTAGGAGTAAAACCGAGAAGTCTAGCAACTCTGGCAGAAGAAGTTGCTATGTCTGCTAAATTTTCTGCACTGGGATATTCGTGAACATTTGTATCTGCAATAAATACTGTGCCTTTTTTAGCAACAACGATTGTAAGCCCAAAAGCAATTTCTCCCGGCCTTTCATCTATAACATATTTTATGTTTTCTAATGTATCGCTAAAAGTTCTTGTAACCCCTGTTACCATTCCATCAGCATCACCAAGATCTACCATGCAAGAACCAAACACAACTCTATTGGTTTTTATTAATCGCTCACAGTCTCTTTTTAAAAAACCATCTCTTTGCAATCTTTTATATATATGCTCAGCATACCTTTTTCTTTGCTTTTCATCTTTTGAATTATGTATTTCAATTGATTTATCCAAAGTTAAACCAAGATCTCTAAGTTGTTGTGTAATCTTTTCAGCGCTTCCAATTAAAATAGGAGTTCCTAATCCGTTATTTTTAAAATCAATTGCAGCTCGAAGCATTGATTCTTCTTCGCCCTCAGCAAAAATAATTTTTTTTGGTTTTTTTCTGATTACTGAATAAATATTTTGTAAAAAACCAACAGAAGGATCTAATCTCGCAGAAAGACTATCTTTGTATGCAGCAATATCTTCAATTTTCTTTTGTGCAACGCCACTTTTCATCGCTGCTTGTACAACGGCAGCAGACACATTTCTTATTAATCTTGGATCAAAAGGAGATGGAATAATATAATTTTTTCCAAATTTGGGTCTTTCTCCACCATAGGCATCAACAACTTCATCTGCCACATCTTCTTTTGCAAGAGCTGCTATAGCTTTTGCAGCGGCAATCTTCATCTCTTCATTAATAGTTTTTGCTCTACAATCCAAAGCTCCTCTGAAAATATATGGAAAACCTAACACATTATTTACTTGATTTGGATAATCAGATCTTCCTGTTGCTATAATTGCATCGCTTCTGGTTTTTTCTATTATCTCAGGAAGAATTTCAGGATCAGGATTTGCACAAGCAAAAATTATAGGATCTTTTGCCATAGATTTTACCATTGCAGGGGTTACAGTATTTTTTGCTGACAAACCTAAGAAAACATCGGCACCTTTCATAGCCTCTTCTAAGGTTCTAAGTTTTGTATCTACAGCATGAGCAGATTTAAACTGATCTATTTTTGGGCGACCTTTATAAATTACTCCTTCTTTATCTAACATCACTGCGTTTTTATCCGGAAGGCCCATCGCTTTTAGTAATGAAATACATGAAAGACCAGCGGCTCCTGCACCGTTAGCAACAACCCTTACATTTTTGATTGATTTTTTTACAATATCTAAAGCATTTAAAATTCCAGCAACTGTAATGATAGCAGTTCCATGCTGATCATCATGAAACACGGGGATTGAAAGTCTATTTTTTAATTCTTGTTCTATAATAAAACAGTCTGGAGATGCGATATCTTCTAAATTAATACCTCCAAAACTATTTCCAATTGCAGCTACACAATTAATAATTTCGTTAGCATCCTTAGAGTCAACTTCGATATCAATTGAATCAATATCAGCAAATCTTTTAAAAAGAACAGCCTTTCCTTCCATCACTGGTTTTGAAGCAAGAGCACCTAAATTTCCAAGACCTAAAATTGCAGATCCATTTGAAATAACTGCAACAGTATTTCCTTTGTTTGTGTAGTCGTAAGCTTTCGAAGGATCTTTTGCTATCGCCTCAACAGGAACGGCAACACCAGGAGAGTATGCAAGAGCCAAATCTCTCTGCGTCGCCATTGGCTTGCTTGCTATTATTTCAATTTTTCCAGGCTTACCCTGACTATGATAGTCTAAAGCTTCTTTATCTGTAAACTTTTCCATAATATGGTTTTTAATATAAATAAAACTGTAAGAAGAAGTTATTTTTCTTATACTAAGTTCTTAGATTTTAAATTATTAAAACAAAGTTGAAACTAAATATCAAATGAATATTTTAAAAAATATCTCTTATTTTGGATTTTCGACTTTTTTAAGTAGAATTCTTGGTTATTTGAGGGATACTTTAATTGCAGTATTTCTTGGAACTTCAGCCGCCGCTGATGCAATGTTTGTTGCTTTTAGAATACCAAATACTTTTAGGTCTTTATTTGCGGAGGGATCTTTTAATTCAGCTTTTATTCCAGCGTATGCAAAACAAAAAGGAGTTAAAAAAAGAAATTATTTTGCAAATCAAGTTTTAAATTTATTAATTTTTTTTATTTTGTTTGTAGTTTTTGTTATTGAAATATTTACTCCTCAATTTTTATCTATTGTTTCTCCAGGTTTTCAAGACATTAGCGGTAAATTTGATTTAGCAGTTAGTTTAAGCAGAATTACTTTTCCATTTTTATTTTTTATTTCTATCGCTTCTTTTCTTTCCGCTATTTTAAATTCAAAAGATAAATTTTTAGTAACTGCAGCCGCACCCATCATTTTAAATATTTTATTGGTCGTAACGTTATTTTTTTTTCACGATAATGAAATGCAAACAGTTTATGCATCATCTTATGCATTAACTATTGCTGGAATTATTCAGGTTTTGTTTTTATTTTTTTTTGCAAGAAAATTTTTTAAACTTAATTTAAGTTTTGCTGTTAAAATTAATAATCAAGTTAAGTCTTTTTTTAATCAATTACTTCCAAGTGTTTTTGCATCAGGCGTAAATCAAATAAATATTTTAACTGGAACAATCATTGCCTCATTTCAAAGCGGAGCTGTCTCTTATTTGTATTATGCAGATCGAATTTACCAGTTACCACTCGCATTAACAGGTATTGCAATTGCAACTGTTATTCTTCCAAGGTTATCCAAAGAAGTTTTCAATTTAAAATTTAATAAAGTTAACTTTATTCAAAATCGTTCTTTAGAATTATGTTTATTTTTATCATTACCAGCAACGATTGGAATTATTATTGCTTCAAACCAAGTTATATCTGCGCTTTATGGTTATGGGTCGTTTACAGGTGATAGCGTTGCAAATACTTCTTCAGCGCTCTTATTATTTAGTCTGGGTCTACCAGCCTTTGGATTAATAAAAATTTATTCAAGTTTTTATTTTGCAAGAAGTAATACAAAATTTCCTTTTTATTTATCTTTGGTTTCTGTGTTTTTAAATATTTCTATTAGCCTTATCTTTTTTAAAAAATATGGATTTTTAATAATACCTTTGGCGACAAGTTTTTCGGCATGGTTTACTGTATTAATATACCAAATAAATCTAATTAAATTGGGCTATCATTCTTTTGATAAATTATTTTTTATTAGATTGATAAAATCACTTCTTTCTACAATTGTTATGGGTTTAATCCTTTGCGTTTTGTTAAAATATTTTGCGTATTATTTGGAATTAAAATCCTTATTAAAAGCGGTTGTTCTAATATCAATAGTTTTATTCTCAGCTTTAATGTATTTTTTATCTGCATATTTTTTAAAAGCATTTAGTATTAAAGATTTAAAGATTTAAAAATCGTGAATGATTAAAAATAGAATTTTGTCAGGTGTTCAGCCAACTGGAAATCTTCATCTAGGTAATTATCTAGGAGCTATTAAAAACTTTGTTAAACTTCAGAAAGATTATGAGTGCTTCTTTATGCTCGCTGATCTTCATTCGATTACTGTTTTTCAAGATCCTAAGCAGCTTAGAGAAAACGTGATTGAAACTGCAGCAGTTTTTTTAGCATGCGGTTTGGATCCAAAGAAAAATGTCATTTTTTGTCAGTCAGGCGTTCCAGGCCACTCAGAGTTAGCTTGGATATTTAATTGCGTAGCCAGAGTTGGCTGGCTTAACAGAATGACGCAATTCAAAGAAAAGGCAGGATCTAATAAAGAAAAAGCAAGCGTAGGTCTTTATACTTATCCAAATTTAATGGCCGCAGATATTTTACTTTATAAGGCAACGCATGTTCCAGTTGGAGAAGATCAGAAACAACATATTGAACTGTGTAGGGATATAGCTATTAAATTTAATAATGATTTTAATTGTAAAGATTTTTTTGTACTTCCAGAGCCAATTATTGTTAAAGAAGTAGCGAGAATAATGAGTTTAAAAGATGCTACAAAAAAAATGAGCAAGTCAGATGAGTCTGACGCTTCAAGAATTAATTTAACAGACAATGAAGATGAAATTGTTCAGAAAATTAAGAAAGCAAAAACCGATAGTGATTTAATTCCCAAAAGTGAAAAAGAATTAGACAACAGACCAGAGGCAAGAAATTTAATAAATATTTTTTCTATTTTGAAAAGCAATTCTTTAGAAAAGAGCTTAAAAGAATTAAATGGAATTAATTTTTCTGAATTAAAAAATAGATTATGTGAGCAATTAATTAAAGAAATCATTCCAATTGGAAAAAAAATAAAAGACTTCAAACAAGATACGGCATTAATTAAAAAAATTCTTAAAGATGGCAGCGAGCGTGCAAATATAGAGTCTAAAAAAACTTTAAAAGAAGTTCATAAAATAGTAGGATTGTCGGTAGAGTAGCTTAGCGCTCTAATTTTGATGCTCTTCTCACATAAAAAAATTATTAACTTATCTAACACATTGAATTTTAAGGTTTTTTATAAAGCCTGGTTACTTTAACAACAAATCATAATAACTAAATTTACGTTTATGGATATTCATGTACAGCAAACGCCAAACCCAGACACATTGAAATTTGTGCTGGATTTAGAGTTAGTGCAGAATGGTTCGATTGAATTTAAGAATTCTTTAGATGCCAATGGACACCCCTTTGTACAAAAAATATTTCAATTAGAAGGTGTTGAATTAGTTTTCTTAGGAAGTAACTTTATTTCCATTAAAAAGAATAGCTCTTTGCAATGGGAGCAGCTTTTAGAAAAAGTTAAAGACAGTATAAAAAATAACTTTCCTGCAGATTTTAAAACAATAATTTTAAAAAAAATTGATAATAAAAATCAAGATGAAGTCTTTAAAAGAATTGAAGAAGTTTTAGAATTAAAAATTAGACCAGCTGTTGCAATGGACGGTGGCAACATTAGTCTTAGATCTTTTGTTGATGGAGTTGCAGAAGTTGAACTACAAGGTAGTTGTGCTGGGTGCCCATCATCTACCTTAACTTTAAAACAAGGCGTTGAACGAATGTTAGTTCATTATGTGCCAGAAGTTAAAAGCGTAAGAGCTGTAAGTCTATAATTTTTTAATATGAAAAATCTAATTCTAAAAAATTTTAAAAAATTATTTATAAATTCAAAATTAATTTTTTATTTTACGAGAATTAAAAAAGCAATCTTAAACAATGGATTTTCTCGTTATATAGTTGAAACTATTGTACCAACATTTAGATTTTTGTCTTACATATTAAAAAATATAAATAAAATTTATTTATTCTTAATTGAAAAAATTAATCTTAAAAAATTAGCACCTTATTCTATAGTAATTATTTTAATAATTTTTACAGCTTTTGTTCCAGAATTTTTTAATTCTTCTGGAATAAACAAAAAAATGATTAATAATAAAACAGATGACTATTCAACTAATGATCCCTCTATTGATCAGATTTTAAAGAAAAGCTTTTTAACTAATGATTCAAAAAAATTAGGTTTGGATTTTCAACAAGTCATTAGCCTTATTAATTTATTTGAAAAAAGTGGTTATAATTTAGAAAAGGTACGAGAAGGGGAGCCGGTTGCAAACTTCTTTTTAGCAAGATTTCCTGAAGGTATAGGCGAATTAGAAAATATTGAGCAAAGAAAGAAAATTTTTATACAAATTTTGTTGCCGATCATTCTTTCCGAAAATGAAAAAATTATTGAGGATAGAAGAAAATTGACCATTATTATGAATAGAAAAAGTTTCATCAAAGATGCAGCTTGGTTGGACGAAAAATTTCAGCAATACAAAGTCAAAGATAACAATGTTAAAGAATTATTAATAAGGATGGATATCATTCCACCATCTATTGCCATAGCACAGGCTGCTTATGAAAGTGGTTGGGGAACCTCTCGTTTTGCAATTGAAGGAAATGCTCTTTTTGGTCAGTGGGGTTGGAAGGAAAAAAAAGGAATGGTACCAGAGAATAGAACTGAAGACGAAAGACATGAAGTTTCAAAGTTTAATCAAATTAGATATGCGGTTAGCGCTTATAAGAATAATTTAAATACCCATGCATTTTATGATGAGTTTCGTAAAGAAAGAGCTCATCAAAGAAAAGGAAGATTAACGGGATCGATATCAGGACTAAAATTAATTAATTATCTTGGAAAATATTCAGTTAGAGGAGACGATTATGTGCTTGGGTTAAAAAAAATTATAGAGCAAAATTCCTTAAAAGATTTCGATAAATCAAATCTGCTGATTAAAAAATCTAATTCTATTTAATACCATCCATTACCATTTGGAAACCCATCCATCTCCACTGACCATCTTTATCTAGTACAGAGCAATTAACTCGCCCTGTTCTAGTTTTAAATTTAGAGTCAAGATTTATCCTAATCCAATTTTTTTCAATAAAAATTATTTTCTTTTTGCTCCATTCCCCACCATCATTTGCAAAACAAATTATGTTTTGTAAATTATTAATGTCTTTATAAAATTCTATTTCAATTTTTGGAGGATTATCTGATTTGGAAATAAATTTATTATCAGGTTTTAAAGATTTAAATGGAAGAGGCTTTGTTTTTAATAAAGTTAAAAACCTATCAGATTTTCCGTAATTTTCATTTACAGGAAATCTAGGTAATTCAAAATTATCTTTACTTGTGTCAATTACGCCTGAATGCTGACCAAATGCTAATTCGTAATTTAATTCTTTAACTATTCTTTTAAAACTAGAACTATACTCTCCAAATGGATATGAAAAATATTTTGGTCTAAAAGAGAGTTCCCTAATAAAATCTTTGTGAGATTTTTCTAGATCTTCTTTTATTTCCGCATCGGATTTATTAATTAGATATTCATGAGAAAAACTATGGCCACCGATTGTTCCAATTTTAGAGTTATGAATTTCTCTAATCTGATCCCAGGTCATATAGTTTGGGTTATTAGCACTGACTTCTCGAGTATTAAAAAAAAGTACAAAAGGTATTTTTTTTTCCTTTAATATTTTCCAGCCATTGTCATAAAAGGATCTAAAAGCATCATCGACTGTTATTAAAACTTTTTTCGATTTATAATCTTTTTTTTCAAGAAGAATTTTTTTTAATTCATCAATTGAAATGAATTCAAGATTATTTTGACTAATCATTTCTAATTGGAGATTAAAATCTTTTATTCTTACATTTGTTGTTGGATACTTATTTTCTTCAAAACGATGATACATTAATCCGATAATACCTTTTTCATTTTGATATTCTTGCCCATTTACTGATGTAAGATTAATAATTATTAAAATAGTAATTAAAATAATTTTATTTATGAAAACTTTCATTGATTCCAACTTTTGTTCAGTAGATTTTACACTCGGAAGTTTAATATTAATTTTAAAGAAAGACAATTCAGAGTTTTCTATTATTAAAGAAAAATTTAAGAATAGTGAAAATTTTATAAATGTTTTGTTAGATTTTTTTATCAAACATAATATCAAGATCGAAGGTTTAGATTTTTTCATGTTAAATCTCGGACCAGGAGGATTTGTTGGTCTTAGAAATATTCTCTCTTCTTTAAAAAGCATATCGTTAGTAAAAAAGACTAGGATATTAGGATTTAATAACTTTCAGATTTTAAAAACTTTAATTGATAATAAAAAATATGATTCAGTTGGTATTGAGATAAATAATAAATTTTATGTTAAAAAAATAACTGATTGTGATGATTATTACTCAAAATTTACTTTGAGAAGTCATTTAGATATTAACGCTGCTAAAATAGCCAAGTTTTCTGAGTTACCTAAATACAACTCTAAAAATCTTCTATATATTTTGGATAATAAACTTTTTATCGATAATAAATTGTTTCCAATTTATGAAAATAAATAACAAATATATTTCATTTATTTGTTTTTTTTTATACCTTCTGGATCGTAAATACTTTGAAAGATTATAATAATTGTTGAAAAAATTTTATATAAAGACCTTTGGCTGTCAGATGAATGAATATGATTCTGACAAAATAGCAGATCTTATGCAGTCTGTTAATTTTGTAAGATCTGAAACACCAACAGACGTAGACTGCGTTATATTCAATACATGTCATATTAGAGAAAAGGCTACAGAAAAAGTATATTCAGATATTGGCAAAATTAAAAAACTTAATAGATTTAAAAAAAAACCTATTTTTGTATTGGCAGGCTGTGTTGCGCAAGCACAGGGAGAAGAAATTTTTAAAAGAACTAAAGATGTAGATATCGTGGTTGGTCCACAGTCATATCACCGACTTCCGGAACAAGTTAATATTTTTTTTGAAAGAAAAGAAAATTTTTCTGATACCAACTTTGAATTAATCGAAAAATTCGACACTCTTGATAATTTAAAAACCTTTAGAAAATCTAAAATTTCTGAATTTTTAACCATACAAGAAGGCTGCGATAAATTTTGTTCGTTCTGCGTTGTTCCTTATACAAGAGGTGCTGAATTTTCTAGATCTTTTAATAGTATTATTGGAGAAGCAAAAAAATTAGCAGACAATGGAGTTAAAGAAATTACTTTATTAGGACAGAATGTTAGTGCTTATAAATTTATTGATGGTAAAAAAACTTACAATCTTGCAAGACTTGTGGATGAAATTGCAAAAATTGAGTCAATACACAGAATACGTTTTACAACGTCACATCCTAACGACATGGATCAAGAACTTATAGATGCATTTAAATATCAAGAAAAATTAATGCCACAATTACATCTTCCTATTCAGTCAGGATCTAATAAAATTCTAAAATTAATGAATAGAAAACATACGAGAGAATATTACTTAGATTTAATTGCTAAATTTAAAGAAGTTAATCCGGAAATAGAATTTTCAAGTGATTTTATAATTGGTTTTCCAGGAGAAGAAGAGGAAGACTTTAATGATACTCTTGATATTATTAAAAAAGTGAACTTTGTTAATTCTTACTCATTTATTTATAGTCAGAGACCTGGAACGCCAGCGGTAGAAAGAGATCAGGTGCTATTAAATACATGCAAGGAAAGATTGTTAGAATTGCAGAACTTATTAGCCGATATTCAGTTAAAAAAGAATCAACAATTAGTTGGAAAAAAAATTCAGATATTAGTTGAAAATAAGACTAAAAAAATAGGACAGTTCTTTGGAAGAAGTAAATTTATGCACTCAGTATTTTTTAACTCTAATCATGTTAATGATGGAGACTTACTTGATATTGAGATTTCTTCTTGTAACAAAAATAATCTTTTTGGAGTTTTGCAAAAAGAACAAATATTCGCTTAATGAATTTATCTAAAGTTTCTAGTAGCCAAATAGATATTATTGAAAAAAATGCTGATTACTTAAGTTTTTATATAAAAAATAATTTTGTTCTCAGCAAAATTATTGGTGAGTTCGATTCTAATCTTAAAGAAATCGAAAGTCTTACTAAAACAAAAATTAATTTGAGAGGAAATTTAATGATCGTTAGAGGCAATTCTGACGACAGACAATCTGTAGTGCAGATTTTGGATAATCTAATAGCGAAATTTTTAAATACAAATCATATTGAAAAAGAAGATATTAAAACAATTTTTGATGTGACTAAGATGCATAAACCAGAAGCAATAAGTACAAATTCAATTTACAGCGATCAAGATGCTATAAGAACGTCAAGAAAGACAGTTCTGCCAAGATCGGAAAAGCAAAAGATTTATGTAGAGGCTCTCAAAAATAATAAAATTGTTATGGCGTTAGGACCTGCTGGAACTGGAAAAACATTTTTAGCGGTTGCAGTTGCGGTTACTTTTTTATTAGAAGATAAAGTTAAAAAAATAATTTTATCAAGACCAGCGGTAGAGGCTGGAGAGAATTTGGGGTTTTTACCCGGAGATATGAAAGATAAAATAGATCCTTATTTAATCCCACTATATGATTCTCTTTATGAGCTTTTAGGTTATGAAAAGATTCAAAGAAAGATTGAAGAGGGGATAATAGAGATAGCACCTCTTGCTTTTATGAGAGGAAGAACATTGAAAGATTCTTTTGTTATTTTAGATGAAGCACAGAATGCAACTTTTACCCAAATTAAAATGTTTCTAACAAGACTTGGTAACAACTCAACCATGGTTATTAATGGAGATCCATCCCAAGTAGATTTGGCAAAATCAAAAGAGTCAGGTCTTTACGAGACAACAAAAATACTTAAGGATATTAAAGAAATTAAGACAATAAACTTTGATCATAACGACGTTATGAGGCACCCATTAGTTTCAAAGATTGTTAAGGCTTATGATGATTATAAAAAAGAGCCTAATGGTAAAAGTTAATTTAGTTATTAATCATAAATCCTGGAAACTTAATTATCCTAAAACAGATTTATTTCTAAAAAAAATTATTAAAAGAATTTTATTATTAATTTTTCCATCAAGCAAATCTTCCTTTGAAATATCTGTCTTATTAACAAATTCAAAAAATATGAAAGATCTTAATAAGAAATTTAGAAAGATTAATAAAGATACGGACGTTTTGTCTTTTCCAGCAGAGGAAAAAAATTTTTTTAAGAAAAAAATTATATCAAACAAAAGAGTTTATCTAGGGGATATTGCTTTAAGTTATCCGTATATTGCTAAAATTATTAAAAAACAAAACGTAAGTTTTGATTATTATTTTAAAAAGATGTTAATTCATGGTGTTTTACATCTAATAGGACATGAGCACGATTCATTAAGAAAATATAAGAAAATGAACCTATTGGAGCGGAAGATTATTAAAAATATTTAATAAAATGTCTAAAAAAAGTTTTTTTTTAATATACATTTTTTTATTATTATTAGGGTCACTATCTAGTTTTTCCCTCCCTCCTTACAATTTTATTTTTATAAATTTTATTACCTATTCTTTATTTTTATATTTCATAATTTTTTTTAAAGAAAAAAAAGCAAAGTTATCAAATTTCTTTTTTTTAGGTTTTAGTTTTGGCTATGGATATTTTGTAAGTAGTCTTTATTGGGTTTCTAATTCTTTAACTTTTGATCACCAGTTAAATTTTTTAATTCCGATTGCTATATTGGGTTTACCAATTTTATTAGCAGCATTTTATGGTATCTCAGTATTAGCGATACATTCTTTTATAAAAAAGGATTATGTTTTTTTATTAATATTTTCTATTTCCTTATCTGTGTTTGAGTATTTTCGAGGAATATTATTCACCGGATTTTCTTGGAATTTAATATCTTACTCATGGACCTTTTCTATTGAGAGCATTCAGATATTAAAATTTATTGGTACTTATACCTTTAATTTTTTTAGTATTTTTATTTTTTCAATTTATTTTAATTGTTTAAGACCTATTAAATCTAAGCAGATATTTATTAAATCAATCTTTGTATTAGTTTTTTTATCCCTAAATTTTTTTGTCGGAAAATTTATAATAAAGAATTCAGAGTTTAATTATTTGAACGATGTTAAAATAAAAATAATCCAACCTAATATTGCCATTAATAATACCTGGGGACTTGAGAATGAGCATAAAAATTTAATTCGTTTAATCGCTCTTAGTAAAGGAAATAAAGACGAAAAAACTTTATTTGTTTGGCCAGAAGGAATGATACAGCAAACAAGACCACAAGATTTATATAAATATAAAGAATATTTTAATAAGAATTTTTCTAAAAATCATTTCATAATCATTGGAATGTCAAACCCAACGACTACTAATGGAAAGATTAACTATTATAATTCACTTGTTTTACTAAATCACAATGCGGAGGTTGTCAGTATTTATAATAAAATTAAACTTGTTCCATTTGGTGAATTTATACCATTTGAAAAACTATTATCTCAACTTGGGTTAAAGAAAATTACTTTTGGTTATGGTTCTTATGCCTCAGGGAAAGAAAGAAAAGAAATAGAAGTATTTAAAAATTTATCTTTCTTACCATTACTTTGTTATGAAATAATTTATTCTGGAGATTTGAAACTTAATTCTAGAGACTTTAATTTTATAGTAAATATTTCAGAAGATGGTTGGTTTGGTAACTCTATTGGACCCAGACAACATCTAGCTCAAGTAATTTTTAGGGCTATAGAACAAGGAGTGCCGATTGCAAGATCAACAAATACCGGTATTTCAGCATTTGTTTCTCCTAATGGAACAATTGTTAACTCTTTAGAATTAAACAAAGAAGGGATAATCAATGCGAAGTTATTCTTTTTAAAAGAAAAAACCTTATTTTCAGTATTAGAAAATTACATTTTTTACTTCACAATCTTTTTAAGTATTATATTCGTTATCACTGCTAGAAAGTTAAAAAATAATGGCTAAAGAGAATTATATATTTACCAGCGAGTCCGTATCAGAGGGTCATCCTGATAAAGTGTGCGATATCATATCAGATTCCGTTCTTGATCTTTATTTGTCTAAATTTGCAGAAAGTAGAGTTGCCTGCGAAACTTTAGTAACTACCAATACAGTAGTAGTTGCCGGAGAAGTTAGAGGACCTGAAATAAAAAGCGATGAAATTGAAAAATTGATTAGAGCTAAAGTTAGAGATATTGGCTACGAACAAGAAGGTTTTCATTGGAAGAACTTAAAATTTACAAATTATCTTCATAGTCAGTCACAAGATATTGCAGCAGGAGTTGACTCTTTGGGGAACAAAGATGAAGGAGCTGGAGATCAGGGGATTATGTTTGGTTACGCTTGCAATGAAACAAAAGATCTTATGCCAGCGCCAATTAGTTATGCTCATAAAGTTTTACAATTAATGGCGGAGGCTAGAAAATCTGGAAAAGAAAAACTTTTAGGACCCGATTCAAAAAGTCAGTTTTCAGTAATTTATGAAAAAGGAAAGCCAAAAGGAATTTCTTCAATTGTTGTATCAACTCAGCATGACGAAAGTATTGATCAAGAAAAAGTTAAAGAAATTGTACGACCTTACGTTTTATCGGTTATTCCAAAAGGATGGATGTGTCATGAAAAAAATTTTTATGTTAATCCAACAGGCAGATTTGTGATTGGCGGACCCGATGGCGACACTGGTTTAACAGGTAGAAAAATTATAGTGGATACTTACGGCGGCGCAGCACCACACGGTGGTGGAGCATTCTCAGGAAAAGACCCAACTAAGGTTGATAGATCTGCAGCATATGTAGCAAGATATCTAGCAAAAAATATTGTTGCAGCTGGCGTTTCAGAAAAATGTTTAATCCAATTATCGTATGCTATTGGAGTGTCTCAACCACTTTCAATTTATATCGATTTATTTGATGGTGAAGATAATAAATCAAAAAAAGTAGAAGAGATTATTTCTAAAAACTTTAATTTAAGTCCAAGAGGAATTCGTGAATTATTAAAACTAAATAAACCTATTTATCAAAAAACAGCAGCTTATGGACACTTTGGTAGACAACCAGAAGACAATGGTTCTTTTAGCTGGGAAAAAACTGATTTAATTAAATATTTCCAATCAAAAGTATAATTTGATCGAAGACAAAAAGAAGATCTTCTTTGGAAGATCAAAATCAAGAGCTTTATCAAAAAGTAAAAAGTTTTTTTACGATAATCATAAAAAAGATTTTTTAGTTAATTTCGAAGAGATCAAATCAATTAAAAATAAAAATTTTATTTTAGAAATAGGATTTGGTTTAGGTGAAAACCTATTATTTCAAGCTACGAATTTCCCAGAGGATTATTTTATTGGAATTGACCCTTTTATTAATGGAGTGGCAAATGTCGTTCAAAAAGCTAAAGAGTTTAATTTAAAAAATATTTATATTATTGATACCCCGGTTCAAAAAGTAATAGATAATTTCTCAGATAATTTTTTTTCAAAAATATTTATTTTATTTCCAGACCCTTGGATGAAAAATAGACAAAAAAAGAGAAGATTATTAAATTCTTCGTTTTTAGAAAAAGTTTTAAAAAAAATGAAAGTTGGGTCTACTCTAATATTTGGAACGGATGATCATGATTATTTTAAACAGGTCTCAAAAGAGATTTCAGCATTAAAAGAAAAACTAGATATTTTTGAATATAGTCTCATTAACAAACATCAGATAACGGATACGAAATACTCAAATAAAGCCAATAAATTAAAAAAAACCCTTTATTTTTTAAATCTTGATAAGTTGAAAAATGTAGCGTAGATTATGGGAAATTACTGAAAATTCATAAAGGGCTTTGGCCCTTTTTTTTTACGGGAAATAAAAATAATGTTAAATAACAGGGTTGATACAGTAGAACTGATTAGAATAGTTGACGCTGTAGCGAATGAAAAATCGATTGATAAAGAGCTTGTGCTTACTTCTATGGAGGAAGCAATTGAGAAGGCTGCGAGAACTCGTTACGGACAAGAAAATAATATTTATGTCTCTATTAATAGAGCAAACGGTCAAATTGAATTAGGAAGAAAATTAAAAGTTGTAGAAAATCCTGCAAATAGTCAAAATGAAATTAGCTTAAAAGAAGCGAAAAAGATTAAAAGCGATATACAAATCGATCAAGAAATTTTAGAACCACTACCGCCAGTTGATTTTGGAAGAATAGCTGCTCAGGCTGCTAAACAAGTTATTACTCAAAAAGTTAGAGATGCAGAAAGAGAAAGACAATACAATGAATTTAAAGACAAGGTAGGTGAGATCCTTAGCGGAATAGTTAAAAGAATAGAATTTGGAAATATTATAGTTGATCTTCAAAAAGCTGAATCAATAATAAAAAGAGATGAATTAATTCCAAGAGAAAACATTAAAGTAGGCGATAGAATTAAAGCTTATTGTTATGAAGTTAAAAAAGAAAGCAAAGGTCCGCAAATATTTTTATCAAGAGCTCATCCTCAGTTTATGGCAAAACTATTTAAACTTGAGGTTCCAGAAATTTACGAAGGAATTATTGAAATTAAATCTGTTGCAAGAGATCCTGGAAGTCGAGCAAAAATTTGCGTCACATCAAAGGATAAATCAATAGATCCAGTTGGAGCTTGCGTTGGAATGAGAGGAAGTAGAGTGCAAGCAGTTGTCAACGAATTACAAGGCGAAAAAATTGACATCATTCACTGGTCAGAAGATCCTGCGACACTTGTTATTAATGCTTTAGCACCAGCTGAAGTTCAAAAAGTAGTTTTAGATGACTCTACAAAAAGAATTGAAGTAGTGATTGATGAAAACAATCTTAGCAAAGCAATTGGAAGAAGAGGACAGAATGTAAGACTCGCTTCTAAGTTAATGAATTACGAAATTGATATTTTAACAGATCAAGAAGAAACAGAAAAAAGACAATCAGAATTTAAAATTAAAACAAAACGATTTATTGAGAGTTTAGAAATCGATGAAATGATGGCTCAACTTTTAGTATTAGAAGGATTTTCTTCTATCAAAGAAATCGATGCATCTCCTATAGAAGAAATAACTAAAATTGATGGTTTCGATGCAGAGACAGCAAAAGAATTAAAAGAAAGAGCAAAAGAGTATTTAGAAACAGAGTCTAAAGAAATCTCAAATAAAGTTAAAGAACTTGGCATACAAGATGACCTTATGAATCATGAAGGACTATCACTTGGAATGTTACTTACGTTAGGTGAAAAAAATATTAAAACTTTACACGATTTTGCCGACCTATCAGTTGATGAAATCCTTGGCGGATACGATGAAGTCAAAGGAAAAAGGGTTGAATTTGAAGGAATATTGCAAAATTTTGATATCGCAAGATCAGAGGCTGAGCGCCTTATAATAAAAGCAAGAGAAAAAGCTTTTAATACTAAATAAACTTGCTTTTAAAAGAACATGGAAGAAGTCAAAGATAAAAAGAAGAAGCTTACATTAAAGAATTTTAGTGGAGGAGCTGCTGCAATTTCTAGCTACGCTAAGGGATCAGGAAATAAATCAGTTTTAGTTGAGAAGAAAAAAAATAGATCAGTTGATGCTAGTTATAATGCAGAAAAAGCAAAAGCCTCTGTTGCTCCACAAGATGCAGTAAAAACTAAAGATTTAACAAAAGAAGATTCAGCTAAAGCACAAAAAACAGCTCAAGAATGGGCCAGAAAAAAAATTCAAGAAGAACTTGAAATTGATAATAGTAAAAAATTAATTAAAAAAACTCACGGCAAAAAAAGAGAATATAAATTAACTTTATCTAAAGCGCTCGCGGATGCAGATGAGGACGAAAAGCAAAGAAGTGCAGCTTCTTTTAAAAGAGCTAGAGAAAAAGAGAAAAAATCAATTGAAAATGGAGATGATTCTTCAGGAGAAGCAAAAAAAGCTTCTAGAGAAATATCAGTTCCTAATTTAATTACCATTCAAGAGCTTGCAAATAGAATGGCTGAAAAAGCTAGTGCCATTATTAAATTTTTATTTGAAAAGAATGTTAAAGTTACGATCAACCATACCATCGACAGAGATACAGCAGAGTATATCGTTGGATCTTTTGGGCATAAAGTTGTTAAAGATAATTACATCGATGACGAATTATCTAAATTAAAAAAATCAAAAGAAGAGGAAGATACTTATTCTAGACCACCAGTTGTAACTGTCATGGGACATGTTGATCACGGAAAAACTTCATTATTAGACGCATTGCGAGAAACAAATGTTGTGGCAACAGAGCACGGTGGAATCACTCAGCATATTGGTGCTTACCAAGTATTCACAGACAATAATAAATGGATGACTTTTATTGACACCCCAGGTCACGCTGCATTTACCGAAATGAGAGCGAGAGGATCTAAAATTACAGATATCGTTGTGCTAGTGGTTGCTGCAAACGATGGAATTAAACCTCAAACTATTGAAGCGATACAACATGCAAAAGCTGCAAAAGTTCCAATTATCGTTGCAATCAATAAATGCGATATTCACGGCGTTGATAAACAAAAAGTTAGAAATCAATTGTTAGAACACGAACTTGTTGTTGAAGAATTAGGCGGAGATATTCAGTGCGTTGAAATATCTGCTCTAAAGAAAACGAATTTAGATAAATTAAAAGAGGCGATTATTTTACAAGCAGAAGTTTTAAATCACAAAACCAACCCAAATGTACCTGCTCAAGGAATAGTAATCGAGTCAAAATTAGATAAAGGCAAAGGTCCAGTATCAACAATTTTAATCACTAGAGGAACTTTAAGAAAAGGAGACTTTTTTGTGAGTGGTTTGCAGTGGGGAAAAATTAGAGCGATGAATAATTTCAGAGGAGAATTAGTTAATGAAGCAACGCCTTCAATGCCAGTTGAAATTATTGGCTTAACAGGAGTATCGGAAGCAGGAGATGATTTTTTAGTTCTAGATAGCGAAGCAAAAGCTAAAGAAATAAATGAACATAGAACCGAACAAGGAAAATCTAAAAAAAGCAATGCTCTTCTTAAGAAAAATGATGTTTTTGGTGATATTAATAAACAAAAGGAACTAGCAATTATTATTAAAAGCGATGTTCACGGATCTGCAGAGGCTTTATCAAACGCGATATTAAAAATTCAACATGATGAAGTAAAACCAGTTATCGTTTTATCATCCGTTGGAGCCATTACTGAAACAGATGTGTCTTTAGCAAAGGCTTCTAATGCAGTTTTAATTGGTTTTAATATAAAGCCTAATAAAGAAGCCAAAGATCTCGCGGTAAAATTAGGTGTTAATATTTTATACTTTAATATTATTTATGAAGCGATTGAACACATTACTAAAGCCCTTTCAGGTCTTTTAGCGCCAGAAATAAATGAACAAGCATTAGGACAGTGTGAAATACTTCAAGTATTTAAATCTTCTAAAGCTGGAAAAGTTGCAGGTATTAAAGTAACTGAAGGTGCGATCGTTAATAATTCCGATGTTAGAATTGTTAGAGATGGCAGTGTTGTTTGGACAGGAAAAATTGCATCTCTTTATAGAGAAAAAAATGAAGTAAAAGAAATTAAAGCAGGTATCGAAGGCGGAGTTGCTTTTAAAGATTTCTTAGATTTCAAAGAAAGAGATATTATTGAAGTGTTTTCAGTCGTTCAAAGCGCAAGAACAATAAATTAATCAATTATGAATATTCATTTAAGTGATCAGCCTTTTACACAAAGGCAATTAAGAGTTGGCGAATTATTAAAACAGTTACTTGGAAATCTATTTTTAAAAGAAGAAGTGGCTCTACCGAGTATTAACACTAGAGTGATTACGGTTTCAGAAGTTAGAATGAGCCCAGATCTAAAGCATGCAAAAGTATTTGTGATGCCATTAGGTGGTAAAAACGCAGAGTTTGTTTTGCAATCTTTAATCAATCACAGCGGCTTAATTAAAAAAGAAATGTCTCGTAGTTGGAAAAATAAATTTCTTCCCAATCTTCATTTTGTATTAGACGAGTCTTTTGACTATGCAGAAAAAATTGAAAAATTAATTATCAAGACCCACGAAAATGATTAATGGTTGGATAAACTTAAACAAACCAAAAGGTTTTAGCTCAGCATACTGTCTAAACGTAATAAAGAGCAAATTTAAAAAGATTAAAATAGGTCATGCTGGAACCTTAGATCCTTTAGCTGAAGGAGTGCTTCCTATTGCATTAGGAGAGGCAACAAAGGCTGTTTCATTAATACATTTGCAGTTAAAAAGTTATTTATTTGAAATAGAGTGGGGTTCAGAAACAGACACTCTAGATTTAGAAGGAAAAGTTATAAATACCAATGACGTTTGCCCAGATAAAAAACAAATTCAAAATATTTTAAAAAAATTTATTGGACACCAAATGCAAATGCCACCAAAATTTTCTGCAGTAAAAATTAACGGCAAAAGATCTTATGAACTTGCGAGAAATAATTTAGAATTTGATATGGAAGAGAGAAAAGTTTTTATAAAAAATATTAGATTATTAAAACACGAAAATAATAAGAGTCTTTTTTATATTAAATGTGGAACGGGAACTTATATTCGAAGCTTAGCAAGAGACATTGCAAAAGCCTTTGGAGGATTTACGCATATCACTAAATTAGTTAGAACAAGATACGGAAATTTTAAAATTAAGAATGCAAATACCCTTGAAAAATTAATAGAAAAAGAAAAATCTGAAGATTTTTTAAAATATGTGCTTGATATTCATAGTGCTTTAATACATATACCTAGCATTAAATTAAACGATCAAAGAATTAATTTAATAAAAAATGGAATGATGGTTAGTTTGGTTAATGAATTTGGAAAGGTTAGTTTAGACAATATTTACACTCAGGCTTTAGAAAAGCCACTTGCTCTCGGATACCTTAAGTCCGGTTTTTTTTATCCAAGGAGAGTATTTAATTAAAAAGATGACAAAAAAAATTTTAAATAAAGAAAATATTTTCAAAGACGTAAAAAAGCACGCTAAAGACGTTGGTTCTTCAGAGGTGCAAATAGCTATTTTAACTGACAGAATTAAATACCTAACTGAGCATTTTACTAAGAATAAAAAAGATAAGCATTCGTACACAGGATTAACGACATTGGTAAATAGAAGAAAAAAACTATTAGATTATCTAAGCAAAACAAATACTGCCAATTACAAAAAGATCTTAGAGAAGCTGAATATCAGAAAATAAATTTTAATGTTTAAAATCGTAAGAAAAGAGATTGTTTGGGGCGGTAAAAAACTGTCTATCGAGTCAGGAAAGATTGCTCGTCAAGCAGATGGCGCAGTTATACTAACATCAGGCGATACAGTTATTTTAGCAACAGTTGTCGGCGCAAAGAAAGCAAAACCCGATATAGATTTTTTCCCCCTTACAGTAAATTACCAAGAAAAATATTATGCTTCAGGAAAAATTCCAGGTGGATATTTCAAAAGAGAAGCAAGACCAACAGAGAGCGAAACTTTAATATCAAGATTAATTGACAGGCCGATTAGACCTCTATTCCCAGAAGGTTTTAGAAATGAAGTTCAAGTTCTGCCTACAGTTCTTTCATATGAGAAAGATAATGATCCAGAAGTACTGTCTTTAATTGCAGCGTCAGCTGCATTAGCTATCTCAGGAATCCCATTTATGGGACCGGTTGCAGCTTCTAAAGTAGGCTACATTAATAACAGCTTTGTTTTAAATCCAACAAAAGAACAATTAAAAGAATCGCAATTAGAATTAGTAGTTGCAGGAACTAAAGATGCTGTTTTAATGGTTGAGTCTGAGGCTTCAGGATTAACTGAAAAAGTAATGTTAGATGCAGTTAAATTTGGTCACGAACAATTTGGCCCAGTGATCAAAATGATAAATGAATTTGCTGCAGAATGTAAAAAAGAAACATGGGTTGTAGAGAAAAAAGATTTAAAAGTTGTAAAAGATAATTTATTAAAAAATGTTAAAAATGATTTAGTAGCGGCATTTTCAGAGCCAGATAAAAAGAAAAGAAGTGGATTAATTAATTTAGCAAAAGAAAAATCATTAGCGCTTTACACAGATTCAGAAGAATTTAGCACAATGGATGTTGAATCTCAGTTTAAAGATGTTGAAAAAGAAATCGTTAGAACAAAAATTCTTAAAGAAAAGAAAAGAATTGATGGAAGAGGACTTGCAGACATTAGACCAATTAAGTGTGAAGTAGGAGTATTGCCCAGAACTCACGGTTCTGCTTTATTTACAAGAGGTGAAACACAAGCAATTGTTGTTACAACACTTGGAACTTCAGAGGATGAGCAAAGAATTGAAAGTTTAGATGGCTTACAAAGATCTAGATTTATGTTGCACTATAACTTTCCTCCATTCTCAGTTGGAGAAGTTGGCAGAGTTGGAACAGGCAGACGTGAAATAGGTCATGGTAAATTAGCGTGGCGTGCAGTTAATTCAATTTTACCTAAAAAAGAAGACTTCCCTTACACATTTAGAATTGTTTCAGAAATTACAGAGTCAAATGGTTCGTCATCTATGGCAACTGTTTGTGGCGCATCCCTTGCATTAATGGATGCTGGAGTTCCAATTAAAAAGCCAGTTGCAGGAATTGCAATGGGTTTAATTAAAGAAGGAGCTGATTACTCAGTTCTATCCGATATCTTGGGAGATGAAGATCATTTAGGAGACATGGATTTTAAAGTTGCAGGAACAGAAGATGGAATTACTTCATTGCAAATGGATATTAAGATTACAGGAATTACATTTGAGATTATGGATAAAGCATTATCTCAAGCAAAAGACGGCAGAATTCATATCTTAGGTGAGATGAACAAAGCCCTTAATGCTTCAAGAAAAGATTTATCAAAACACACTCCCAAAATGGAAAAAGTGACTGTTGATAAAAAAGATATCGCAGCCATTATCGGAAAAGGCGGAGTAACAATAAGAGAGATCGTTGAATTATCAGGCGCTAAAGTTGATATTAGTGATGATGGAATTGTAACTATTTCTGCACCCGATGAAATTTCAAGAAACAAAGCTTTAGAGATGGTAAAAAGTATTATTGCAAAACCTGAACTTGGAAAAATTTATACAGGAAAAGTTGTTAAAATTATGGAATTTGGGGCTTTTGTAAACTTCTTAGGAAAACAAGATGGTCTAGTTCATATCTCTGAACTTGCAGCGAAAAGAGTAGAGAAAGTAAGTGATGTTGTAAAAGAGGGTGATGAAGTTAAAGTTAAAGTTTTAGGATTTGATAAAGGAAAAGTTAAACTTTCAATTAAACAAGCTTTAGATAGTTAAGCCTGCATATTTTTAGGATTAGGCATACCAACAATATTATAACCCGCATCCACATAGTGAATTTCGCCTGTAACACCTGCTGCAAGATCGCTTAATAAATAAACTGCAGCTCCACCCACATCATTAATATCGACGTTTCTCTTTAGTGGAGAATGGTTTTCATTCCATTTATATAAAAATTTAGCATCACCAATTGCTGAAGCTGCTAGCGTCTTAATAGGACCTGCGCTAATAGCATTTACTCTAATTCCATTTCCTCCAAGATCTACTGATAAATATTTAACACTTGTTTCAAGGGCAGCTTTACAAACTCCCATGACATTGTAATTTGGAATAACTTTATCGGCGCAATAAGTTAATGTGATAAAGCTTGAACCTGGTTTCATTATTTTAGCAGCTTCTTTGCAAACTTCTGTAAAAGAAAAACAAGAAATTAACATACTGTTTGAGAAATTTTCTCGAGAAGTGTTTAAATATTGTCCTGATAGTTCTGATTTATCTGAAAAGGCAATTGCGTGAACCACAAAGTCTAAATTCCCCCATTTGTTTCCAATGTCTGAGAAAGTTTTAACAATGTCTTCTTTCTTTTCCACATTACAATCTAATGTAAATTTTGAACCTAAGGATTCTGCAAGAGGAATAACTCTTTTCTTTAAAGCATCACCTACATAAGTGAATGCAAGTTCAGCGCCGTGTTCACTTAATTTTTTTGCAATACCCCAAGCAATGGAGCGATCATTTGCAACACCCATGATTAATCCTTTTTTACCTTGCATTAATTTCATTTTATAAACTTTCAAATACTAGAGTTGCATTCGTTCCACCAAAGCCAAAGCTATTAGACATTACACAATTTAAATCTACATTTTTTTTAACCTCAGTTACAATCGGCAATCCTTTTATTTTCTCATCTAAATTCGTAATATTTGCAGAGGCTGCTATAAATTTATTTTTCATCATTAATAAACAGTAAATAGCTTCTTGAACTGATGTTGCGCCAAGCGAATGTCCCGTAATTGATTTTGTTGAACTAAAAGGAGGAATTTTATCTTTGAAAACTTCCTTCATTGCTTCAATTTCTTTTGTATCACCTACAGGAGTAGAAGTTCCGTGAGTATTAATGTAATCGACTTTTGTATTTCTTAAATTTTGCATAGACATTTTCATACATCTAACCGCTCCTTCACCAGAAGGCGCAACCATATCATAGCCGTCAGATGTGGCCCCATAACCGGTAATTTCGGCTAGAATTTTAGCTCCCCTAGCTTTTGCATGCTCATACTCTTCTAAAACGATAACACCGCCTCCACCTGCGATTACAAAGCCATCTCTGCTTGAGTCATAAGGTCTCGAAGCTGTTTGTGGGGTGTCATTATATTTTGAAGATAATGCAGTCATGGCATCAAACATTGCAGAAAGACTCCAATCTATTTCTTCACCACCTCCTGCAAAAACAATATCTTGTTTTCCGTACTGAATAAGTTCCATGGCATTCCCAATGCAATGGGCGCTCGTTGCACAAGCAGAGCTAATTGAATAGTTAACTCCTTTAATTTTAAATGGGGTCGCTAAAGTTGCAGAGCACGTGCTTGCCATCGTTCTTGGCACAATAAAGGGGCCCATTTTTTTAGGACCCGATGCTCTTGTTGAATCAATTGCGAACATAACGTTTTTAATTGAAGGACCACCAGATCCGATAATGATTCCAGTTTTTTCATTGCTAATTTCTTTTTCTGTAAGACCGGATTCTTCAACAGCTTCTTTCATTGAAAGATAAGCGTAGGCAGAACCATCACCCATAAATCTTAAAACTTTTCTGTCTATCAATTCTTCGTAATTAATTTTAGGAACGCCGCAGACCTGACTTTTAAAATTATATTTTTTATATTCTTCAGAAAAAGTTATTCCAGATTTAGTATTTAGTAGAGAATCTAAGACCTCTTTTTTATTGTTACCAATGCAAGATACAATTCCAGAACCTGTAATTACTACTCTTCGCACTAATCCCCCTTAACTTTTAAATAAGCCGACTTTAAGATTTGTAGCGGCATATATTTCTTTGTTATCAGCAAAGACTAAACCATCAGCCAAACCAACACAAGTTTCACCTTTTCTTAATAATCTTTTGATATTAATGGCATATTTTACAATTTTTACTTGTTTTACAACTTCACCCGTGAATTTTACCTCATTCACTCCAAGCGCTCGACCATGACCAGGGTTGCCTAACCAACCAAGATAAAAACCTAATAGTTGCCACATCGCGTCTAATCCTAAGCATCCAGGCATCACGGGATCACCTTTAAAATGACATTCGAAAAACCATAAATTATCTTTAATGTCTAACTCAGCTAAAATTTCACCTTTTTTAAATGATCCGCCGTCAGCAGTAATTGAAGTAATTCTATCAAACATTAACATCGGGGGAGAAGGTAATTTTGCATTGCCAGGTCCAAATAACTTCCCCTCAGCGCAATCAAGCAGATCTTGGTAGCTGTATTGATTTTTTTGGTTCATGGGATTTGTTTAGAAAATTGAATTGCAATAATTTTTAATTGTAACTTACAATTTAATGAAGGATTTGACAAATTTAATTGATAATTTCTTTATTTTCTAAGCCCCAAACGTGCTCCGTTTGTATCCAACCTTTGTATTTTTGAATTTCAACTAAACACCAATTTGGAATGCATTTTTTAATAACCACAGCTTCTGATTTTCCAATTTTAATAATTGGTTCCGAATAGATAGTTGATTTTTTATAAAGAACAATTCCATCCTTAGTAGTTAATAAACTTCTTTTTCTTGATAGCTGACTTAAATGAACCCAGCCAGTGTCGCCTTGATAATCTTTAACTTTTCTCCACACTTCAAATTCATCTATTACCTCAACAGGCATATTCTTTTTTTCATATACGTACGCAATAGGATGAGAATAAGAAGGTCCTATTCTAAGATTTGCAACACTGGTTCTAATACTAAGATATTTTTTTGGAGTAATTTGTTCAGCTAATAGATTGCTATTAAAAAAAATTATAGCAAAAAAAAAAATAATAGTTTTTGTAAAATTCATCCTATGAATTAATACAATTTTTATTTTTATTTAGCTTTATCTTTTTAATTGAAAGATTTTCAGCATTTATCATTAGAATATTTCCACATAAAGAATTTTTAAAATTTAATACTTCACGAATAGCTTCATTTGCCATGATTGAACCTATCATCCCTGCTAAAGTTGCAAGCACACCTTCGCTTTGGCAGTCTAACATGTCTGTTTCTGGGGCTTCAGGCATAAAACATCTAAGACAAGGAGATTTCTTGTTTTTAAAATTAAAAACAAAAACATGACCATCAAATTTACTAATTGCACCTGTAATTAAAATTTTTTTACTTTTAGCGCAATAATCGTTTATTAATAATTTTGATCTAAAACTATCTGTACCATCGACAATTAAATCGTAGCCTTTTGCAATTTTATTGATGTTGTTCAAATCTATTTTATTGCAAAATTTTTTAATTTTTATTTTAGAATTTATTTTTTTTAATCTTTTTGTTGCAACATCTACTTTAAATTTTTTAACATCCTCTTCATTGAATAGAATTTGTCTGTGTAAATTTGAAATATCAACTTTATCATGATCAGCAATCCCGATATTCTGAACTCCAGAAGATGCAAGATAAAGTGCAACGGGTGAGCCTAATCCACCCACACCAATAATCAAAATCTTTGCATCAATAATTTTTTTCTGACCAAAGATACCGATTTTTTTCAAGTTAATATGAGCAATGTACCTTTTTACATTGTCATAACCTAGTTTCATGAATGTCTATTTGCCGGTTGAACCAAATCCACCACTACCACGAACTGATTCAGGAAGAGTGTCTACTTCAACGAGTTCAGCTTTTATAACAGGGCAAAGTACCATTTGAGCAATTCGTTGACCTGGTTCGATTTTGAAATTTTCTAAACCTAAATTTACTAATATAACTTTAATTTCTCCTCTATAATCAGCATCTACTGTACCAGGCGTATTAAGTACGCTAATCCCATTCTTTGCTGCAAGTCCTGATCTCGGTCTTACTTGTATCTCGTAGTTTTCTGGTATGGCAACAGCAAGGCCAGTTGGCACTAACACCCTCTCATTAGGCTTTAAAATTATATCTTTATCGATATTAGCAATAAGATCCAAACCAGACGATCCAACCGTCTCATACTTAGGCAGGTCTTTATTTTTATAGTTTATTTTTTTAACTAAAATTTTAACCATTATTGAATAAGGGAATGAAGAATTTTGTTAGATAGTTTTTTAGCAATTTCTGATTTTGTAGCTTTATTAAACTTTTCAACGTCTTTGTTTTTTGAGATCAAGAATACTTCATTATAATCTGAGTTAAAACCAATGGATTTATCAGCCACATTATTAGCAACAATCCAATCGCAATGTTTATTTTCAATTTTCTTTTGTGCATTCTCAATTATATTTTTTGTTTCTGCCGCAAAGCCAACCACTAGTCTTGGCCTGTTAATGTTTTGATTAGATATAAAAGATAAAATATCGATATTTTTTTCAAGCTCTAAATTAAAATTTTCTAATTCTTCTTTTTTTATTTTTTCTTCATTATAATTTTTAACTTTAAAATCAGATACCGCAGCTGTACAAACTGCAACGTCAACAGGTAAATTATCTTTGCAAGCTTCAAACATTTGTTTTGCAGTTGTTACATTGATGACTTCAAGATTATCTTCATTTTTAATATTTAGAGAATTTGGACCAATCACTAACTTTGTTTTAAAGCCAATTTCATTTAGTGATTTTGCAATTTCAAATCCTTGTTTTCCAGAAGATTCATTAGATAGAAATCTAACCGGATCAATATATTCCCTAGTTGATCCTGCAGTCACTAATGCTTTTAAATTTTTATTATTGAAAAAATTTTTTGAAAGGAAATAGTTTTTAATAGTTAGAATAATTTCTTCAGGAGATGACATTTTTCCAACACCTACTTCTCCACACGCCATTTCACCAACAACTGGACCAACAAATCTATATTTAAACTGAAGAAGTTTTTGATAATTTTCTTGAGTAGCTTGATTGTTCCACATCTCAACGTTCATTGCAGGAGCTAGAAAAATTGGTTTGTTAGAGGCCATAATAACTGTTGTTGCAAAATCTTTGGCCTCTCCACGTGCGAAATTTGCCATTAGGTTAGCAGTTGTAGGGGCAACTAGTATTAAATCGCACCATCTTGATAGCGCGATATGATCCATTTCGCCCTCATTGTTTGGATCAAAAAGATTTTCAAATACTTTGTTTTTAGAAAGAGCAGAAATCGATAATGGAGTTATAAATTCTTTTCCAGAGTTTGTAAGAATAGTTTTTATTTCGCAATTGTTTTTTCTAAGTTCCCTAATAACATCTAGAACTTTGTAAGCGGCAATTCCACCACCAATAACGATTAAGATTTTTTTATTAGCAATTGAATTTAGCATCGCGCTATTTGAATACTATTAGCAATATAATTACAATAATTAATAAGCATATTATTAGATAAGTCTTTTTTAGTTTTGAAGATTTTTGTTTAATTTCATATTCATTATTTTGATTTTGATTTTTTAAAAAATCATATGAACTTAAAAGCTCCATCGCTTTGTTGGCACGGTTAATCATGTCAGGAAGTTCTGGTAACTTATCTAAAAGTTCAGTCGTTGTTTTTAATATTTTATCTATTCTGTTTTTAGGACCGATTTCATTGTTGAGCCAACCTTGTAGAACTGGTTTTGAAATTTCCCAAATATTTGCATCTTCATCTAATGATCTTGCAACTCCTTCAACAACTACCATTGTTTTTTGGAGCAGTAATAATTGTGGCTGAGTTACCATGTTAAATTTTTCTGTTACTTCAAATAATCTAGCCAATAACTTTCCAGCAGAAATATTCTTTGCAGACTGGCCAAAAATAGGCTCGCCAATGCTTCTTAATGCCTGGGTAAAGTTATCTAAAGACTCGGTATTTGGCACTAAACCTGCAATAAAATGGACTTTTGCTACCTTCTCGTAGTCTCGATTAATAAAACCATACAATATCTCGGCTAAGTACTTTCTATTAGCAAGATCAAGTCGGCCCATAATTCCAAAGTCTACAGGCACGATATTTTCATTCTTATCTACAAACAGATTCCCTTGATGCATGTCGCCGTGAAAGAAACCATCGCCAACTGCTTGTCTTAAAAAATTTTGTATTAGTAATCTTGATATTTTTTTTAGATCAATTTTATTTTTAATAAGTAAATTTTTATCCTTGATTGAAATACCTATTACTTTTTCGCTAGTTAAAACTCTTTGACTTGTAAAATCCCAAAATATCGATGGAACTTTAAAGCCTTCATCATGTATGGTATTCTTTTTTAATTCACTTGCAGACGCGGCTTCGTATCTTAAATCCATTTCAATACTTGTGATCTCTTTAAGCAAATCTATAATTTTAACTAGCTTTAATCTTCTGCTTTTTTTGACGCTGAATTCGATAACTGATGCTAAAAATCTTAACGCGTTTAATTCTTTGTAAAAAATTTTTTCTATATTGGGTCTTAATATTTTAATCGCAACATCAATTTCTTTATTGTCACTATTAATGATTTTAGCAAAATGAACCTGAGCAATAGATGCAGCTGCAATTGGTTCGCTTAAATAAGTTATTTTTTTATATGTTTCTTCACCAAGCTCTTTTTGTAATGCTATTTTTGACTGAGCCATTGAAAAGGCTGGCATCTGGTCTTGTAGTTCTTGCAATTCTTTTGCAAATTCTTCACCCACAATATCAGGTCGTGTTGCAAGAAATTGACCTAATTTTATAAAAGCTGGACCTAAAGTTAAAAAAGCGTTCTTCATTCTTTCACCTGCGCTTTTATTTGAGTTGTCTTTACTGAAAGTAGTAAAACCAAATATTTTAATTAAAATTTTAATAGATAAAGGTGGTTTATAAAATTCTTCAAAAACAGAAAGGCTATTAGACTTTGCTAACGCTCTACCAATTTTAATAAGAGATAAGAAATTAGATAACATTTTAAATTTCTAGATTTTCCAACCAGAATGAATGGCGGCAACTCCAGTTGTTAAATTTCTATATTCTGTGTTAGCAAATTTTGCCTCTCTCATTAAAGTGAGTAATTGTTCTTGGTCGTAAAAATCTTTAATGCTTTGCACTAGGTACTCATAAGGTTTTTTGTCGCCAGCAACTAATTGTCCTATTTGTGGAATAAATTTTGAATAGATTGAATAAAACTTATTTATGACTTCGTTATTAATTTTTGAAAACTCTAGACACATAAATCTTCCACCTGGTTTTAAAACTCTATAGGCTTCACTGAGTGTTTTTTTAATATCAGACACATTTCTTATACCAAAACTAATTGTATAGTAATCAAAACTAGATTCTTTTGCTGGAATGTCCTCGGCCTTGGCGCATAAATAATCAATATTTTTATAACGACTTAGTTTTTTTTTACCTTCGTTTAACATTTCAGAATTTTGATCAACCATTAATGAGTGACCTTCAAAGTTGATCCGCTCAAGATATATTTTTGTGATATCACCAGTTCCAGCAGCCATATCAATTAATTTTGAATTTGTTTTTGGTTGCAACCAATCTATTAAGTTACTTTTCCAAAGACGATGAATTCCGAAAGACATTATGTCATTCATGACATCGTATTTTTTAAATACAGAATTAAAAACTGTATTTACAAGGTCTTTTTTTGAATTAGTATCTTGCATTCTTTGAATATAGAACATTTGCAATCAATAGTCATATAGTTAATGCCGGAATTACCTGAAGTAGAAGTAACGCGAAAAACTTTATTAAAGTTTGTTGAAAATAAAGTTATTAAAAATTTAATAATAAATAATTATAATCTAAGATTTAAAATTCATTCTAATTTTAAAAAACATGTTGTTGGTCAAAGAATTGTTAAAATTTTAAGAAGATCCAAATATATTCTTTTCTTTTTGCAGAATAATTATGTGATGATTTCTCATTTAGGAATGTCAGGTAAATTTTTAATCCAAAATAAACGTTCTAAAGAACTTTTAAAGACCAGTTTTTATTATAATGAGTTTTCTACAAAGCATAATCATTTGGAGTTTAGTTTTTCGAAAGATTTAAAAATGATTTATAATGATCCTAGAAGATTTGGCTTTTTTATATTAGAAAAATTAGACGGACTTAGTTCTAATAAATTTTTAAAAAAATTAGGACCAGAACCATTATCTCAAGATTTAAAAAAAGATTATCTAGTTGAAAGAATAAAAAAGACTAAAAGAACTATAAAAACTTTATTAATGGATCAGAATTTTATTTCTGGAATAGGTAATATTTATGCAAATGAGATTTTATATTTAGCAAAAATAAATCCTAATAAAATGTCATTTAAATTAAGCGCTTCAGATGTATGTAGGCTTTATGAAGCTATTATAAAAGTCCTTAAAAGGGCCATACTATTGGGTGGTTCAAGTATAAAAGATTTTTACTCCTCAGAAGGTCAAAAGGGTAAATTTCAAAATGAATTCAAAGTTTATGGTAGAGAAAATTTAAAATGTTCCAGAACAGGATGTCGCGGTTCAATATCTAGGGTTGTATCGCTAGGAAGAGCAAGTTTTTTTTGTAAGCAATGTCAAAATTAAGTAATTGACCCTAATATACTCAGCTTATATATAATCCCTTAAAAATATGGCAAATACAGTCTCAGCTATCCGCGCGGTCAAAAAAATTAAAAAGAGAACTCAAGTTAATAAAATTAGAGTTGGAAAGTACAAAGCCGCAGTAAAAACTATCGAAGAAGCAATTGAATCTAATGATAAAGCTAAAGCTTTAAAATTATTTTCGAATTTTCAATCACAGGTTATGAAAGCTTCTAAAAAAGGTTCTCTAAAAAGAACTACAGTATCAAGAAAAGTTTCTAGAATCTCAAAACAAATTTCTAAATTATAAAATTTTTTATCAATCTCGAGTTGATAATTATTTTTTGCATACAACTTCAAATTTAAAACTTTTTAGTTGTAAAAAAAAATAATTAATTCTTTTCTTGTGTTTACATATTTTAAAAAATACAACAAACTTCTTTTTTTAAAAAAATTCAAATGTCAAACCAAACAAGTCTTAAAAATAATCTTACTAGCGAGAAATGGGATGCTCTCCAATCATCGCTTTTGGGCCTTTATGGAAAAGATGTTTACACAAGTTGGTTACAAGGAGTTACCTTTAATAAAATAAATTTTAATGCTTTAATCCTGAATGTAAAAACTAGATTTATTCGTGATTGGATTGTTGCTCATTACGCGGATAAGATTTTAGATTTATATAAAAAACAAGATTCAAATATTAGTCGTATAGAATTTCAGATTTTAGAAAGAACAGAAACTAAAAATCCTAAATCAAATGTCATTGATTTTGAAAAAAAAGATTTAGTTCAAGATAGTGGAAGTTATGGCTTATCAAAAATTGATGAAAGATTAGTTTTTGATAATTTTGTAGTTGGGAAGAGTAATGAACTTGCTTTTGCAGCAGCTAATAGAATTATTGATAATTTAAATAAATATAACCCACTTTATATTTATGGAGGAGTTGGACTTGGAAAAACACATATTTTGAATGCAATAGGAAACCAATTATTAAAAAAAGTAGATAAAGTTATTTATGTTTCTGCTGAAAGATTTATGTACCAATTCGTTCGATCCATAAAGAATAATGAAGTTGTAAAATTTAAAGATATTTTTAGAAGCGCAAAAGTTTTAATTATAGATGATATACAGTTTGTAAGCGGTAAAGATGTAACTCAGGAAGAGTTCTTTCATACATTTAATGCGTTAATAGAATCGGGGTCACAAATAGTAATTTCTTGCGACAGACCACCAAACGAGCTTGATAGAATACAAGATAGAATAAAATCAAGACTTTCAGGAGGTCTTGTTGTTGACGTTCAAAGTCCAGATTTTGAACAGAGAGTTAAAATCTTAAAACAAAGATGTTTAAAAGAATTTCATGCCTCTGAAAGAAATATTATTATCGATGATGAGATTATTAATTTTATTGCTAATGAACTAAAACTTAGCATTAGAGAAATGATAGGCGCATTCAATAGAATTGCCGCGTATTTAAATATAAACCAAAGAAAGATCTCTGTTGCTGAGGCTAAACATATTTTAAGAGACTCTTTAAATAAAATTCACACAAACATCACAATAGAGGACATACAAAAAACAGTAGTTTCTTATTATAATATTTCTATGCATGATTTTATGTCATCTAGAAGATCAAGATCAGTTGCCAGACCAAGACAAATAGCCATGTATTTGGCAAAAAAAATGACTACAAAATCTTTACCTGATATTGGAAGAAATTTCTCAGGCAGAGATCATACAACTGTTATTCATGCTATAAAGAAAGTAGAAGAACTAATGATCCAAGATAAGAACTTTGAGAACGAAGTTAAGGACATTAATGGCAAGTTAACAAAGAGCATTTAATGGAACTAAAATTAAATAGAGATCTTTTTCTTAAAAGTCTTGCGCATATTCAGGGAATAGTTGAAAAAAAGAATACTATACCAATTTTATCCAATGTTTTATTGGATGCTGCTAATGGAAAAATAACAATTTCTGCAACAGATTTAGATATTATTATTATTGAAGTTATCAAAGGAGAGATCATCGAAGAGGGATCAACAACAACAACAGCTCAGGTTATATACGATTTAGTTAGAAAATTACCTTCAGGTTCTGAAATATTGATATCACAAAAAAATGAAGGACAACTTTCTCTTATTTCCGCAAAATCAAATTTTAATTTAAAATGTTTATCACCTAAAGATTTTCCAGTTACACAAGATGATGTTGAGGGAGAGGCTCTTACAATTAATTCTTCTGTCTTTTTAAAATTACTTAATAAGACTAAATTTGCGATTTCAAATGATGAAACAAGACATTATTTAAATGGAATTTATTTACATAAAACTACTGAAAATAATCAATTATATTTAGCTGCAGTCGCAACAGACGGACACAGATTATCAAAAAGCCGCATAGTATTAGACAAGGATGTAGCGTTTGAACCAATTATTTTGCCTAAAAAAACACTGTTTGAATTAGTAACTATACTACAAGAAGAAAACTCAGAGTTAAAAATTACAGCAAGTAAAACAAAAATTAGATTTTCATTAAATGATATTACCTTAATATCAAAAGTTATTGATGGAAGATTCCCTGATTATTCCAAGGTAATACCTGCAAATAACGACAATAAAATTACTGTTAATTTATCCTCGTTTATATCTACTATTGATAGGATTAATTCGCTGTCTTCTGATCGCAAAGGAACATTAAAACTTGTCGTTAACAAAGATATTTTAAAATTATTAGTAAATGATCCAAGCGCTGGAGACGGCGTTGAAGAGATTATTCTTAGCTACAATGGCCCAGATTTAGAAATTGGTTTTAATTCTAAATATTTAATTGATGTAGGTGGAGTTATAGAAGATAAAAATTTAATGATTTATGCTAAAGACCCTTCATCACCAGTATTAATTCACGATCCTTCGGACATTAATAGTTTGCACGTTATTATGCCAATGAGAGTGGCATGATTAGATGTTCCTAATTAAAGATATAAAATTACAAAATTTTAGATCTTATTCCTTTAAAGAGCTTAAAACGGATTATCCTGTTATTTGTATCGTTGGACCTAATGGCAGCGGAAAAACTAACATATTAGAGGCTATTTCTTTAATAGCAGATAAAAAAGGCATTAGAGGCGCAGCAATAGAAGATTGCATAAAGAAAGATTCTAAAGATAAAACAATTATTTCATCAACGTTTAGTTATGACGATAAAGATTATAAAGTAGATGTATTTTTTGAATTAAAAGAAGATAAAATAAAAAGATCTCTCAACATTGATAATAATAAATCTTCTTTAGTCGAATCCTTCAAAGATATTACTTTTGTTTGGCTAACCCCACAGATGGATAGAATTATGTACGAAGGAGATAGTGTAAAAAGAAAATTCTTAGATAAAATAATTTCTAATTATAATTTAGATTATAAAAAAAATTTAATTACTTTTAAAAAACTTTCCGATGAAAGAATTCATTTATTAAAAGAAAATCAAGATTTGCAATGGATTGATATTTTAGAAAAAAAAATGGCAGAAGAGTTATGGAATATTTTTTCTTATAGAAGAATTTTTATTAAAGATCTCAATGATATTATTATAAAAAAATTAAATAATTTTTTAAATATTATATTAAATATAAAAAATAATTACGATTTAGATGATAAAATTAGTAAAGAAGAATTTATAAAATATTTTGAAAAGAAATATCTTGAAAAACGCGAGATTGATCAGATAATAAAAAGAAATAGTGTAGGCCCTCAGTTTGATGTTTTTGAATTCTTTAATAAAGAAACAAAATTAAATTCGGATCTTTGCTCAACTGGAGAGCAGAAAAAAATATTAATTTCATTAATATTAGGATTTATTTGGTTAATTAAATTTCAAAATAAAAATTCTATTCTTTTATTTGATGAAATCGCCTCTCATATTGATGGAAAAAATCTTGAACTTTTTTTCAATGAAATTGAAAAAATTGGCATGCAAACTTGGTATACAGGAACTGACAAACAACTGTTTCAAGCTATTGAAAATAAAGCATTTTTTGTAAAATTATAATAATTACCTTGTCCTATTTAAGGATAAAAAATGTTATAAAAAGGCTCAATAAAAAATTCATTAATGCCAGAAAATTTACCAAAAAAACCTCAAAATAATTCATACGAAGCGGACTCCATTAAAGTTTTGAAGGGACTGGATGCGGTTAGAAAAAGACCGGGAATGTATATCGGTGACACTGATGATGGAACAGGTTTGCATCATATGGTTTTCGAAGTCATCGATAACTCAATCGATGAAGCTTTAGCTGGACATTGTAATGAAATTTATGTTTCTTTAAATAAAGATCAAAGCGTTACCGTTGAAGATAATGGAAGGGGTATTCCTGTTGATATGCATAAAGAAGAAGGAATATCAGCAGCTGAAGTCATTATGACCCAGTTACACTCGGGAGGAAAATTTGATCATGATTCATATAAAATCTCAGGCGGATTACACGGGGTAGGAGTTTCGGTTGTTAATGCTTTATCTGAAAATTTAAAATTAAATATTTTTAGAAAAAATAAAGAATATCTTGCTGAATTTAAAGATGGAGTTACTACAAAACCTTTAAAACAAATTGGAGATGCAAAAAAATCGAATGGTACTTCAGTAACTTTTTTACCCTCAAAGAAAATATTTACCACTACAATATTTGACATAAATATTTTAAAAAAAAGAATTAAAGAGTTAGCTTATCTTAACAAGAGTATTCAGATTGTTTTAGAAGATAAGCGTGAAGAAAAAGTAAAAAGATCTGAATATAAGTTTGAAGGGGGTATCGCAGAATTCGTTGTTGATCTTGACAAGAATAAAGAAAAATTAAAATCTGAAGCTGGAGAAAATCTTTTTATAAAACCAATTTATATTTCAGGAATTAAAAATGATATTCAGCTAGAAGTGGCTCTAGTATGGAATGCAGGTTATCAAGAACAAGTTGTTACTTTTACAAATAATATACCTCAAAAAGATGGAGGCACACACCTAGTTGGCTTTAGAAATGCATTAACTAGAACCATAAATAAATACGTTGTTGATAATAGTATCTTAAAGAAAGAAAAGATCTCAGTAACCGGAGACGATGTTAGAGAAGGATTAACAGCTATAATTTCTGTAAAAGTCAAAGATCCTAAATTTTCATCTCAAACAAAAGAAAAATTAGTATCCTCCGAAGTTCGTCCAGCAGTAGAAGGACTTGTTAATGAAAAACTAGAAGTTTGGTTTGACCAAAATAACAAAATAACAAAAACACTCGTTAATAAAATTTCACAGGCTGCTTTAGCAAGAGAGTTAGCTAGAAAAGCGAGAGAAAGTGTTAGAAGAAAAAGTGCTTTAGATGTTTCTAGTTTGCCTGGCAAACTAGCTGACTGTCAGACTAAGGATAAAGATAAAGCGGAATTATTCATTGTTGAGGGGGATTCAGCGGGAGGTTCAGCAAAACAAGCAAGAAATAGAGAATTTCAAGCCGTATTACCTTTGAGAGGAAAGATTTTAAACACTTATGTAGATTCAAAGAACAATGGAACATCTAAACTTGATCCTGCGGAAGCAAAAAAAGTTTATGCCAAAATGTTGTCGTCCAATGAAATAATTACTTTAATAAATGCTATAGGTACAGGTTTTGATGATTTTAATATTGCAAAATTAAGATATGGAAAAATTATTATTATGACCGATGCTGACGTAGACGGATCTCATATAAGAACTTTATTACTTACTTTTTTTAATAACGAACCATTTAATGAACTGATTAAGAATGGTAAAATTTATATAGCTCAACCACCTTTATACAAAATTAAAGTAGGCAAAAAAGTATCCTATATCAAAAATGATGAAGATCTTTTTGATATTACAATTGATACTGCTAGAGAAAATATTAAGCTTTTTTCAGAAGAGAGTGGAAAATCAAAAGAAGAAAACTTTAATGAGATTATAAAATATTCCAGACAATTTGATTCAAAAATAAGAAATCTAGGAAAAGACTTTGATAAAGAATTAGTAGAGGCATTAACAGTTGTTGGTAGTTTTCATAAAGATAAAAAAACATTTTTAATTAAAGATGATTCTAATAATAAAAAGAAAGAGGGAGCTGCACAAGCTGCTGCAGAATATTTAAATAAATTTAGCGCTAATGGAGAAGGTAATTCATGGAAGGGATCTTACAAAGAAGATTCATTCATTTTAGAAAAAAAATATTATGAAGAAACTCTTGAAAAGAGATTAAATATAAATTTTTTAGAAACCAAACATGTTGAAGACTTAAGTCACTTAGGAGATATGTTGAAAGTTTTTAGAAGTAATTGTTATTTAATTAATTCAGCCAATGAAAGAATTGAAATATTCTCTCCAATAGATCTTTTAAAGAAAGTAATAGAGGATGGTAAAAAATCTATTTCTATTCAAAGATTTAAAGGATTAGGAGAAATGAATCCAGAAGAGTTGTGGGAAACAACTTTAGACCCGAAAAATAATACCCTTTTAAAAGTAGACTATTCAGGAAGTGATGTTGATAACGAAACCACAAACCCAGGTGATAAAGATAGAGAAATTTTCAGAATTTTGATGGGAGAAGACGTTGTGCCAAGAAAAGACTTTATTAATAAAAATGCTATTAATGTAAATAATCTAGATATTTAGTTTAATGAATTTAGCAAAATCTCCAGAGCTAAATGAAAATAAAATTAAACTTTTAACTTTAATTAATATTCGTTGGGTTGCAATTTTTGGACAGTTTGTAACAATTTCTATCGTATATTTTTATTTTAATTTTGGTTTTAAAATTGAGTATTGTTACTTGTTAGTTTTATTTTCATCTATTCTTAATATTTTTTTACAAATTAGATCAAAAAAAACAGATCTATTATCCAATAAACAAGCCACTTTTAGCATCCTTTATGATTTATTTCAGTTATTTGGACTATTATTTTTAACTGGAGGATTAACTAATCCATTTTCAATATTAATTGTTGCGCCAATTACTATTGCTGCCGGATTTTTAAATTTAAGAAGCAGTGTTTTAATAGGAATATTTTCAGTTCTGCTGATCATTATCTTATCATTATTTTATATTGAGTTGCCAGGTCTTGAAAAAAATTATCTTTTTCCACAGTTTTACATTTTTGGACTGGCATTAGCGTTATGTACAGCAATAGTATTTTTAGCGATATATTCAAAAAGATTAGCAATGGAGAGTGCACAAAGAAACGAGGCCTTTAATGTATTGCAACAAATTTTTTTAAGAGAGCAGGAATTAAAGTCTCTAGGTGGACTAGCAGCTGCAGCGGCCCATGAATTGGGAACACCTCTAAATACAATATCCTTGGTTGCCAAAGAATTAAAAAAAGAATTAGGATTAAACAAAAAATTTAATCAGGATTTAGACCTGCTTATTTCACAATCGCAAAGATGTGGAGAGATATTGAAGCAGATATCAAAAAACCCTTATGGAGAGAAAGAAGATACGTTCTTCGATAAGGCATCATTTAAAATTATTGTTCATGAAATTATTGATTCATTTAAAGATCTAAGTAAGAAAAAAATTATTATAAATGAAGAAGGGTATAAAAAAGATTATTCAATCACCAAAAAAATTGAAATTATTTATAGTCTTAAAAATATTATTGATAATGCTTTAAAATTTTCTTCAAATAAAATTGAGATCTTTTTGTTATCCAATGAAGAGGAATTAAGAATAAAAGTGGAGGATGATGGAATGGGATTTTCAAATCAGGTATTAGGATTCTTAGGCGACCCTTACATTAAAAAAGACTTAGATAGCGATAAAGAAGGTCTTGGTCTTGGAATTTTTATAGCAAAAATATTTTTAGAAAGACTTTCAGCTATTATTAATTTTTATAACTTGAAAGAAAAAGGTGCTGTAGTTGATATATCTTGGCAAAAAAAGGATTTAATAAATCTAAAACTTATATAGCCGGTTCTTGCTGAGTCATGCAATGAATTGCTCCAAATCCCCAAATAAGATCACGACAGTTTATTGGAACAATTTTTCTATTTTTAAAATGCTTTTCTAAGATCTGAAAAGCTTTGTCATCATTTTCATCTTCAAAGATTGGCAGCAACACAATTTTATTTGCTATGTAAAAATTTAAGTAACTCGCGGGCACTCTTGTATTATCTATAACCAAGGGTGAAGGCATTGGAATTTCTATGATGGTATTTTGTTTACCTAAATGATTTCTGGATTTTTTAAGAATTTTTAAATTTTCGTTTAAAGCTGAGTAATTGTCATCATTTTTTTTATACTCCATCGCTGTAAATATTTTATCCTCATCAAAAAATCTTGTGATGTCATCAATATGACCATGTGTATCATCACCAACAATACCTTTATTAAGCCATATAAAATTTTTGATATTTAAACTTTCGCTTAAGATTATTTCTAACTTTTCTCTACTTAGCCCAGGATTTCTCTCTTGAACTTTACTTAGTAAACACTCTTTTGTTGCTATTAACGTTCCTTTTCCATTCACATCAATTGCACCGCCTTCCAATATAACATCTTTAACTTTATTTCTAATTTTTGCTTTTACATCTATCAATTCTATATTTTTAATTTTGGCTATTTGTTGCTTAATATTATTATCAAAATTATAGTCCTTATACTTTGCCCACGCATTGAAATGAAAATTAGTCATAATCTTTTTCTTTAAAACGTCATTTACTAAAAAAATGGGTCCTGTGTCTCTAGTCCAAACTCTATTTGTTTTAATGATATGAAAATTAACTTTATTAAGATTTGTTTTTTCTTTAATTAGAATTTTTTTAATTTTTTTTTTGACCGCTTTGGATTGAATTAAAATATCAACGTTTTGAACCTTGGATAATGCTGAGGTTATTTTAGCAAAAGTTGATGGAATATTTTCAAATTTGTCTGGCCAATCATTTTTGTTGTGCGGCCACGCTAACCATGTAGAGCTTTGTTTTTCCCACTCTGCTGGCATTCTATAACCCAAAGATGCCAGATTTTCATTCATTGGAAGGATTTTTTAATAAACCGTGGTATTGA
>Ga0304728_1000195_pt1:12500-49171 | contig 49171 bp, 50 predicted proteins | sample C_130625_MF_Meta_FD_190476 | JGI IMG/M metagenome (GOLD analysis project Ga0304728, IMG submission 190476) | Freshwater microbial communities from Lake Croche, Canada to study carbon cycling - C_130625_MF_MetaG (v2) (version 2) | ecosystem: Environmental > Aquatic > Freshwater > Lake... | reverse complement strand
GTATTCAGAACATAGAACTTCACATAGAAAACGAAATTGAATTCATCAAAATAATTAAAAAGTATGCTAAAGCAATTTGAAGAATCAGCAGCCTATATTAAATCTAAAACTTCAATTAATCCAAGTATCGGGATTATTCTAGGTACAGGATTGGGTGGATTGGTAAAGGAAATTAAAATCATAGACGAAATTCCCTATGAAGACATTCCAAATTTTCCAGTTTCAACTGTTGAAAGTCACTCAGGAAAACTCATATTTGGTGAATTAGGAGGAAAATTTGTTGTTGCCATGCAAGGACGTTTCCATTTTTATGAAGGTTATTCTTTACAACAAGTTACTTTCCCTGTAAGGGTAATGAAATTACTAGGTGTTGAACGCCTTTTTGTGAGCAATGCCTCTGGTGGCGTAAATCCTGATTTTGAAGTAGGTGAGATTATGATCATGGATGATCATATTAATTTATTTCCTGGCAACCCATTAATAGGAAAAAACTTTGATGCTCTCGGGCCTCGTTTTCCTGATATGTCAGATGCTTACGATGAAAAAATGATTGCTCTAGCACTCAATATTGCTAAAGAAAAAAACATTAGAGTTGCTGTAGGTTGTTATGCCGGTTTAACGGGACCCACATTAGAAACTCCTTCCGAATATAAATATGTTCGTGCTATAGGTGCAGATGCTGTTGGAATGTCAACCGTGCCTGAAGTTATCGTTGCAAGACACATGGACATTCCATGTTTTGCGATATCAATTATCACCGATCTAGGTGTCCCAGGTAAAATCAAAAAGGTAAGTGTCCAAGATGTAATTGAAGTGGCCAGTCGTCAAGAACCGAAAATGACTGAAATAATGAAAGAACTTATAGCTCGTATTTAAAGAATGGAAAATAAGCTACAGGACCGTTACGAAATTGTCATAGGTTTGGAAGTGCATGCTCAAATGCTCACGAAATCTAAAGCATATTCCTCTGATTGCAACGAATTTGGCGCACAACCCAATTCAAATGTTAGTGTAGTTTCTTTGGGTCACCCCGGGACATTACCTGTTATGAACAAAAAAACGGTGGAGTATGCCATTAGATTAGGTCTATCGTGTAACAGTGAAATTGCAAGAAATCAATATTTTGCTCGAAAGAACTATTTCTACCCCGATCTCCCGAAAGGTTATCAAATCACCCAAGATAAAACACCGATCTGTGTTGGAGGTTATGTTATTATTAAAGACGAAAAAGGTAAAGAAAAGTCAATTGGAATTACTCGAATTCACATGGAAGAAGATGCTGGGAAAAGCATTCACGATGTAGATGTTTTTGACACCCTCGTTGATCTAAACCGTGCTGGTGTTCCCTTATTAGAAATTGTTTCTGAGCCCGATATGCGTTCTTCACATGAAGCGTATTACTACCTTACGGAAGTTAGAAAATTGGTGCGCTATCTCGATATTTGCGATGGAAATATGGAAGAAGGATCATTGCGCTGTGATGCCAATGTATCGGTAAATTTGAAAGGAGCTAAAGAATTCGGAACAAAAGTAGAGGTCAAAAATATGAATTCCATTAGAAATGTTCAGCGAGCGATTGATTTTGAAGTCAAACGACAAATTGAACTACTAGAAAATGGAGGGACTATTGCACAAGAAACCCGTTCTTTTGATGCCTTAAAAGGACTTACCATTTCTATGAGATCAAAAGAAGCAGCGAACGATTATCGCTATTTCCCAGAGCCAGATTTACAACCTTTAGTGATTTTGCAAGAACAAATTGATGCTATCGCAAAGGAAATGCCTCCTTTACCAAGAAATTTATATTTAAAATACACACAAGAATTTGGTTTAAGTGATTATGATGCCATGAATATTACCGATTCAAAAGGAATTGCTTTGTATTACGAAAGCTTGTTGCAGCATACCAAAAATGCCAAAGCAGCCGCAAACTGGTTGATGGGAGAAATTAAATCCTACTTGAATGAAAACGGAGTTTCTATTGCCGAATTTCCGATTGCTCCGGAAAGAATTGCCAATTTGATTCAGTTGATTGATGAAGGAAAAGTGTCCTCTACTATTGCTGGTCAAAGAATTTTCCCTCAAATGATTGAAACCAATAATACACCTCACGCTATTGCCGAAGCATTAAATTTGTTTCAAGACTCTGGTGAAGACGTGCTTGATGCCTATGTTTTAAAAGTAATCGAAGGCAATCCATCAGAAATTGAGCGCTATAAAGCAGGAGATAAACAATTAATTGGATTTTTTATGGGAAAATTAATGAAAGTATCAGGAGGAAAAGCAGACCCTAAGAAAGCAAATAGTATTTTACGCAACACCTTGGATAATTTATAATGAAAAAAATATTTCTCTACTTCTTTTTAATTTTCATAGTTGCTTCCTGTAATGAAGAGACGGAACAAGAAATTAACTTTTCAATCTCTGGACAAATAAAGGACGCTAAAGGTCTTACGGTTTATATTGAAGCGCCAAGTGAGCGTGGAGTAATTCCTGTTGCGCAAACCTTAATAGAAGAAAATGATGGTTCTTTTGAACTAGAAGGCAATCTTCCAGGCTTGGGATTTTATCAAATGAGAATTGGAGAAAACCAAGAAAATTCTATTCCTCTTACGATAGCGCCAAATGATCACATGAAATTCAATACCAGTTTCTCTGAATTTACTAAAAAACCAAATGCTTCAGGTACTTCATGGGCAAAAACTATGAATACCTACATGAAGCTAATGGATGAATTCAACTTGAAACAACAAGCCATTGCTGCAAAACAAAACACCTTGTCTGAAGTTGAATTGACAAGTGAATTTAATACTGCGAAAGAAGTTATTGATCAATTCGCCAGAAAAAAAATGTTGCAAGATCCAACAAGTCCCTACAATATAATTTTATCTATGTCCTTAGTTCCTTCCACTGGATTTGATTATTGGAACCCGGAAAACTTGGTTGTTTTTGAAAAAGTAGCAAGTGCTTTTCAAGAAAAATATGGCGATACGCCCACCTGTAATTCATTCATTTCGCAATATGCGCAAATTGAAGCTGGATATCAACAATATCAGAATATCCAAAATGGAACCATAACGGCACCTAATTTTACGCTTACCACACCCGGAGGTAAACCTATAAGTCTGGCAGATTTTAAAGGTAAAGTTGTGCTGATTGATTTTTGGGCATCTTGGTGTGGACCTTGTAGAAAGGAAAGTCCTAATCTCGTTAAGTTATATCAAACATACAAAGGTAAAGACTTCGTAATTCTATCTGTTTCATTAGATGATGACAAAAATGCGTGGTTAAATGCTATTGAAAAAGATGGGCTTATCTGGACAACTCACGGCAGTGATTTAAAAGGATGGGAAACACCTTTAACTTCTTTGTATGGTTTTGAATCGATTCCTCATACTGTACTCGTGAACCAAAATGGAATGATTGTTGGAAAAGGATTGAGAGGAGAAATGTTAATTAATAAAATAAAAACACTTTTTTAATTATTTGCTATGAGAAAATTACTTCTTATTTGGATGAATGTTATAATAGGATTTACACTCTTAAGTCAAGGTCCGAACCTGCCCAAAATAAATGTTCAAATTAGTGGGCAAATTTTCAATGGGAGTTTTGACTCCATTAAAATTTCACAATTTTACGGTAAGTTTTACAAAGACTTTATCACCACGAAACCCGATAAAAAAGGGAATTTCACCATGAAAGGCACCTTACCTTATGCAGATTATTATATGTTGCGCTTAGGGAATGAAAATTTACAGTTAATCCTTCGCGATAGCAGCAATATCAAAGTGTATGGTGATGGAAGAAAAATAAGAGAATTCTGCAATATTATCAATTCAGATGAGTCACAGCAAATGAACCAATTTTCCTATAAATTAGATCTATGGTCCGCAAAAATAGATTCAGCAACTGCTGCTTTAAAACTAGACACTTCTCGTGCGCAAGCAATTAACACCTACATGTCAGCTGAATATAGCAAGTACCAGGGAGCGAGACAAGAATTCATGGCGATGAATCAAAATTCACCACAATTAATCTTGGTGCTTAAAACAATGAATATTGAAACAGAGTTTGCTGATTATGAGGGTATCCTCAATCAAGTGATTGGGAGTTTTGGTCAAAGTCCGACCGTAATGGAATACAAAAAATATTTTGAATCCTTTAAACAGAAAAGAGATGAGGGCTTAACACTTGGAGTTGGCAAGGTAGCTCCTGACTTTGAACAATTAGGAACAGATCAGAAAACGAATATCAAACTTTCAGATTTGAGAGGAAAAGTTGTACTAATTGATTTTTGGGCATCCTGGTGTGGACCTTGTCGGAAAGAAAATCCTAATGTGGTAAAAACCTATGCGAAATATAAAGATGATGGTTTTACTGTTATGAGCGTATCTTTAGATACAGACAAAGAAAAATGGTTGGCGGCAATCAAACAAGACAATCTCACTTGGCCAAATCATGTTAGTGATTTAAGAGGGTGGAACAATCGTGCTGCTGGATTATATGACGTTAAAAGTGTGCCTTTCACTGTTCTTATCGATCAACAAGGAAAAATTATCAAAACCAATCTAAGAGGTGAGGCATTAGAAAGTGAATTACAAAGAATTTATGGTCATTAATTTTTAAACCGCTGGAAACAAAAAACAACATATACTTTGCCTCTGACTTTCATCTTGGTGCGCCAAGTTGGGAAAAAAGTCTCGAAAGAGAAAAAAAAATAGTGACTTGGCTAAATTATATTTCGAAGGATGCTAAAGAAATCTATTTTTTAGGCGATGTTTTTGATTTTTGGTTTGAATACAAAGAAGTCGTTCCAAAAGGATACATTAGGCTATTAGGTAAGTTAGCACAACTGAGCGACGACGGAGTTAAACTTCATTTTTTTATTGGAAATCATGACATGTGGCTCTTCAATTATCTGGAAAAAGAATTAAATGCTACTATTTACCAAAAACCCATTCTTAGAAAGATATTTAACCACAACTATTTCATAGGTCATGGTGACGGGCTTGGTCCAGGAGATCGATCTTATAAAATAATAAAACACATCTTCAGAAATCGCATTTGTCAATGGGCATTTGCCAGACTTCATCCGAATTTTGGAATCGGTTTAGCGAAATTCTTTTCTCGAAAAAGTCGTGCAGCGACGGGGAAAAATGATGAGGTATTTGTAGCTAAAGAAAAAGAATGGCTTTATTTATACGCTCAAGAAATTGCCAAAAAGGAAAAAGTCGATTACTTTGTCTTTGGGCACCGTCACTTGCCACTTCAATTGCCTTTGGAAAATAGTTTATATATCAATTTAGGAGAATGGATGAACTATTGCACCTTTGCTATTTGCAATACAGCTGGAATGGAATTGATGGAATGGAAAGACGGAACCGTTACGCGCTATTCAAATGAATAAAGTAATAAAACATGAATTCGTACTTTCACAATTAAGTGATTGTAAAGATTTTTCAGAACAATTTTTTAATTGGTATCCAGAGAAAAATTGCTTCGCATTCTCCGGTGAAATGGGAGTCGGAAAAACCACCATAATCAGATCATTACTTCAACACCTTGGAATCGAAGATTTTCAAGGGTCCCCTACCTTTGCTATTGTTCAAACATATTTAATTCCCACCAACGAAAATTGTTACCACATAGATGCTTACCGCCTCAACAATAAGGAGGAAGCAATGGCAATTGGTTTTGATGAAATAATGAATGAAGACGCTTATTTTTTTATTGAATGGCCCGAAAAAATTAAATCATTTTTACCTGATAACACAATTTGGGTGTATATTCGTGAAAATGAGTCAAATGAACGCTTGATACATATAGAAGAATGATAACAGATCCTGCAATTTTAAAGTCTTTAATCCAACAAGGCGGATTTCTTCCAAAGGAGGAAATGTTGGAAGTAAAAAAGCAAAAAGGAAGTTTAATGATTGGTATTCCAAAAGAAACTTCCTTTCAAGAACGTCGTGTGGCTTTAGTTCCGGAAGCAGTCTCCTTACTCGTTGCCAATGGTCACCATGTGATTATTGAATCCAATGCTGGTGAAAATTCTAATTTTACCGATAATGAATATAGTGAAGCTGGAGCGCAGATTGTTCAAGACCGTCACGCCATCTATCAATGTGATATTATCTTCAAAGTGGCTCCGCCTTCTGAGGAGGAAGTTGATTTAATGCCTGGTAACCAGACTTTCATTTCTGCCTTACAATTGGTATCGCAGCCAAAGGAAGTATTGCAAAAATTAATGAAAAAGAAAATCACAGCCATTGCTTGGGACTACATAAAAGATGAAGAAGGAGTTTTTTCTGTTGTGCGCACTATGGGCGAAATCGCAGGAACAACCTCTATTTTAGTGGCTGGTGAATTACTCTCCTCCTACACCTCAGGTAAAGGATTAATGTTGGGTGGAATTGCTGGAGTACAACCTACCGAAGTAGTTATTATTGGTGCAGGAACCGTCGGTGAATTTGCCGCTCGAGCTGCACTAGGTTTAGGTGCCTCTGTAAAAGTATTTGATAATTCTTTATCAAAATTAAGACGTTTACAAAATGATGTCGGTGCAAGAATATTCACCTCTGTCATTCAACCTAAAGTTTTAGCGAAAGCCGTTCGAAGAGCTGATGTAGTTATCGGTGCTTTGAGATCGCAAGTGGGAAGAACTCCTTGTGTCGTAAGCAGAGATGTCATTGAACAAATGAAATCAGGATCTGTAATTATTGATGTGAGTATTGATCAAGGGGGATGTTTTGAAACCTCAAGAGTTACCAATCATAATGACCCAACCTTTATTGAACACGGAATAATTCATTATTGCGTTCCCAATATTGCCTCTAGGGTATCTAGAACAGCTTCCTTTGCCCTATCGAATATCTTTTCACCTTTACTTTTAGAAATAGGTGAAAGAGGTGGTGTGGTTGATTTAATTCGTATGCAAAGTGGTTTTAGAAATGGAGTTTATATTTATAAAGGGGTATTGACCAATGAATTGCTGGGAAAAGTATTCGGATTAAATTATAAGGATATTAATTTAATACTTCCTGGTATCTAAATGGGCAGTATCGTCCCTCTTAATTTCCCGAAATCAAAACTTGATTTGTTTGAGCAGAACGAAACCATCTATGTACAATGTATCATAAGAAAAAAACGCATTGTACTCACTCCTGAAGAATGGGTGCGACAACATGTGGTACATTTCCTAATTCAAGAGAGAAATTTTCCGCTGTCGATGGTGGTGGTAGAAAAATCTATTCGTTACAATGGACTCATAAAAAGATGGGATATAATTGCCTACAATAATGCATTAAAACCAATGCTCTTAGTAGAATGTAAAAGAACTACTATTCCAATTGACATGAATACGCTACATCAAGCAGCTGCCTATCAAAAGATAGTGCAGTCAGAAAAGATTATCTTAACCAACGGATTACAAATTGAAGTGATTGATCCTTCAGTAAATTTTGAATTGAAGAATGGATTAGGCGCAATTCCTTTTTACGATTCTAGTTCTCACTAAATTGCCAATTTCCAGATTTCATCCTGTGAAATTCTCTCGATAAATAAGCCAATTGAATCCGCATGCAATCGAAGGCCTCCTCTGTCTCTTGTGAAATTTCTTTGCCTCTTATTTTAAGTTGTAGTTTCATATTCATCGCATGAAGAATAATTTCCACCTCATGGTTCGTCAACATCCCTGCTTTTTTTCTAAATTCCTCTAAATACATAGCGGTAGCTTCGGATAACTTTCTATATTTCTCGTCATTGACAACCGTGAGTAGGGTTTGATGTAAATAAACCAATTCCATGGTAGCTTCTTGAAGTTCACTTATGTGTCCTTTTTTCTCTTTTCCAGTTTGCTGAAGCTCGTAAGCAATACCATCATACCAACTTTCATATTGATTCAAAAAGGAAATGTCTGGCAACTGTGGCTTTACATATTTTTCCATCATTTCTGGAATGTTGAAGAGAAACATCCTCAAGATATCTTCCACATTATACATGTATAAAATATATTCCGCTATGTTTTCGGATTTCTTTTTCTGGGCTATTAACATAACTTAATTTAAATCTTTTTCGATTTTATCTTGATTGTCATTCAGGAAAATAATGAACTCATTTGTAATGTCCATGGAAGAATTAATGTAATTTAATTGACCCCCATCACCATGAATTAATAAAATGTCAATATCATGTTTCTCACAATATTGTTTTCCTAAAACTTCAATCTTCTTGCTTATCGCTTCTAATTTAGTCATGGTTTCTTCCTCAATCTTAGCGCCTTGAACCTGCTGATATTGCATCAATGATTGTTCCATTTGCTGCGCTTTCTGTTGAATTTGTGCAATTTCATTTTGAGACAAAAGCCCGCTTCTTGCTTTCTCATCATTACGCTGAACATAATTCTCTAATTCTTTATTTCTTCTTTGTAATTCCGCTTGAAAAACTTTTTGTTTTTTCGTTACCAAAGCGTCTTGCTCTTTGTAATATTGAAATTTTGTTTTAATACTATCATTCACATAATAAGCAATTACCAGACCATTTAAAGCTCGCTTTTCTACTTTTGGAATACTTGCTTTCTTATCTTTCTTAGGTTTATCTTGACAAGAAAACAATGATAAACTAAAAGCAATTAAAATTAATACAATAGGCTTCATTTAATTTGTTTTTGAAAATTTATAAAATCATTACGCATTGATAAAAATCTATCCAGACAATTTTTGTAGAATTCATCAGTCAATAAGTGGTCTAATTGATTTAAGTCATGAATTTCACGCTGATCAAACTTAAAGACTTGCTCATAAGCATCCAAGGTAACTTTTAGCAGGTACTTCGCATTGTATTCATGAATTTGAATCAAATAACGGGGGTGTGGAACTTCTTTAACCAATCTCATAGAACAAAAATAAGATAATTTAGACGATTGAACGAATGAAAAATGATATTATGGACGCATAAAACTTCCAATTATTAAAGAAAAATGATAAAATCAATAATTTTTGTCTTCACAATGCATTTGTTTAATTTTTTTATTCTAATTTCGACGCTGTTAATCTATATTGTAGTATAATTATTAGAATGTTTTTTTCTTTATGACCAGTATTTTTGTTGCCAAATTAGATTTTGGAGTAAGCAGTGAGCAATTAAAAGAATTGTTCGAGCAACACGGTAAAGTGCTTAAAGCCAATGTTGCCACTGACAGAGAAACAGGTAAATCCAGAGGATTCGGATTTGTTGAAATGCCCGATGCAAATGAAGCAAAAGCTGCTATTGACGCCTTAGATGGCTCGATTGTAAGTGGAAGATCTATTGCTGTGAAAGAAGCAGAAGCTAGAGGTGATTCTCGTGGTCCAGGTGCTCGTCCAGCCAATACAGATAGTCGTCCAGCGCGACCGCGTGAAGATTTTCCAAGTGACCCAAGTACTGGTGGTGGATTTATTTCCCCCCAAACCGATGCACTTAAAATCGAACCTAGAAAAAAGGTAAATAAAGATAAAAAAGCGAGTGACTACGATTCCGAAGGTCGTTTGAAAAAACCTAAAATGGATGCTTACAAAAAAAGCGGAAAGAAAGAACAGTTTTTCGATGATGATGATGATGATTTAGACGACGATATTTTCTCGTACAAAAGAGAAGATGAAGATGATTTCATTGACGAAGACGAAGATTGATAGCATCTTTATTGGGTACTTCAATTGAAATTGTACTTTTGTAGCACATGTCATCCAATTACGCCCATTTTCTTAATCACCCAGTTTTCAAAGTTGTATCAAAATATGCAACCGAAAATAATATTCAAGCCTTTGTTATTGGAGGCTATGTTCGTGACTTATTTCTGGAAAGAAAATCAAAAGATATTGATATTGTAGTTGTCGGTGACGGACCAAGTTTTGCACAAGACATTGCTTCCATAATGCGCATAAAAAAAATCAGTGTATTTAAAAATTACGGAACTGCACATTTTAAATATAAAGATCTCGACATCGAATTTGTTGGAGCAAGAAAAGAATCCTATGAAGAATACTCTAGGAATCCATCAACAAGAGCAGGAACACTTCAAGACGATCAACTGAGAAGAGATTTCACCATTAATGCGCTAGCCTTAGATTTGAATGCCGAACGATTTGGAGATTTAGTAGATCCTTTCGAGGGCATGAAAGATTTAGAGAATGGCATCTTAAAAACACCGCTTGAACCTGATTTAACGTTCAGTGATGATCCCTTAAGAATGATGCGTGCCATTCGCTTTGCAACGCAGTTAAATTTTAAAATTGAAATTAATTGTCTAGAATCTATACTTAGGCAATCACAGCGCATCGAAATAATTTCTCGAGAGAGAATCATGGAAGAATTAAATAAAATTATTCTTGCTAAGAAACCTTCAAGAGGATTTAAATTATTAAGATCTACTCAATTACTCCAGTCATTTTTTCCTGAAATGGTGCAATTGGAAGGAATCGAAACTATTGATGGTAAAAGTCATAAGGATAATTTCCTACATACCCTCGAGGTCCTAGATAATATTTCGGAACATACAGATAATTTATGGCTCCGATGGGCTGCTATTCTTCACGATATTGCAAAACCACCAACCAAACGCTTTGATCCAATCGTTGGTTGGACTTTCCATGGTCATGAGGAATTAGGATCGAAAATGGTACCTAAAATTTTTAAACAATTAAAGTTACCACTTGACGGTAAAATGAAGTATGTTCAAAAATTGGTTCGACTTCATTTAAGACCAATCTCTTTAGTTAAAGGTACCGTTACTGATTCTGCAATTCGAAGATTATTAAGCGAAGCTGAAGATGATATTGATGATTTAATGCTGCTTTGTAATGCGGATATTACTTCGAAAAATGAATTTAAGGTGCGCAAATACAAACTCAACTTTGAATTGGTCGCTGAAAAGTTAAAACAAGTGGAAGAAAAAGATCGTATTCGAAATTTTCAACCACCAGTAAGTGGCGAATTAATTATGCAGACATTTGATATAGGACCCTGTTCTGAAATCGGAATTATCAAAAGTCATATAAAGGAAGCGATTTTGGACGGGAAAATTAGCAACTCCCATGAAGAGGCAGTTGAAGAAATGCTTATATTAGGAGTCAAATTAGGATTAAAAATACCGATAAAATAAATTAATTACCACGCTAAAAAATAACAATATGCCTGGACTGAAATTTAGAATATTATTAGATTCTGAAAAACAAGAAGAGATTTTTCGCGACATACTTATCGCAGACACGGCGGATTTCGAAATATTTTATACTGCTATATTAAAAGCGTTTGAACTTAAAGGAGATCAGATGGCCAGTTTTTATGTTTCAAATGATGAATGGGATAAAGGTCATGAACTCAGTTTAATGGATATGACTTATGATGATGATTCGATTGACACTCCTGCTTCAGTAATGAAACAAGCTGTAATCAAAGATTTTATCACGGAGCCTGATCAGAAATTCATCTTGGTTTATGATTTTTTAAGTATGTGGATCTTTTTAGTTGAGTTAATTGGATACGACAAAGAAATTCCAGAAATGCCCACAGTATTAATGAGTATCGGAAAATCACCATCTGAGGACGAACGCAAGGTAATGGACGAAACGCTTTTCGATGAAACTGGTGTTGAGGAATTGGATGATGAAGATGAATTAGGTTTAGATGAATTTGATGACGGTTACGGGGATGATGACCTCAATGATTATAATGAATATGAATACTAAAAAAAATGATAACAAAACTAAATGATCCCGTTGGACAAGCAATAAGTGATTACTCCACAACAAGAAAACCTTTCGATATCATTGTAAGTTCAGATATGTGCGACGATGATATCATTCCAATTGAAACCTTGTTTAGGTCTTTCAAGGATATGCCAGAACTAGAACAACAAGCAATGGAAATGTCCAAGGGGAAAATACTGGATGTTGGCGCCTGTGCTGGACCGCATACGCGATATTTAATGGATAGTGGGTTTGATGTGTTTTCAATTGATACCTCACCCGGAGCAGTTGAATATCTAAAAAATATTGGTGCTCAAGCCCAACTTGCAGATTTTCATAGGTTTGAAACAAAAGATACTTTTGACACCATCTTAATGCTAATGAATGGCATTGGAATTGCAGGAACGCTAGCACAATTAGAAAGTACACTTCTTAAAGCAAAATCACTTTTGAAGCCTGGTGGACAATTATTGCTGGATTCTTCCGATGTCTCTTTTTTATATGAAGAAGAAGATGGTTCCTTTTGGACGGACTTAAATTCAGCCTATTATGGAAATTTCCGTTTTAAAATGTCATACAAAAAAACGGAAGGAGAATGGTTTGATTGGCTTTATGTAGATTATGATAATTTACATGAAGTAGCGGAGAAATGTGGCTTTAAAAGTAAGCGGATTGTGGAACAAGATCATCACTATTTAGCACAATTGATTTATGCTTAATAAATTTAATGCTTTAATTCTTCTTTTTCTTTGGAACTTCAGTTTTGGTCAACAAGCTCCCTCCTCTCTTCTTTGGAAAATAGAAAATCCAAACAATAAGAATGTTTCGTATTTATTTGGAACTATGCATCTTATGGGTGAAGATAACTTCTACCTTCCTAAAGAAGTTAAAAAAAAACTAATTGGATCAAAGGAATTATATCTTGAAATTACAGAAGAAAGTGCAAAAAATTTAAATCCTAAATTGCTTCAAAAGGAAGAGGTAAATTTTATTTCATCTTTAGATAACGCTCAAAAATCGGCTCTTTTTCAATGGGCCAATCAAGATCTAATGATGGATGAAAGTCAATTTGAACAAAATTTCAAGAATGCTAAACCCTTTTTAATCTATCAATTTATCCTCCAAACTTCCTTGCCTGAAGACTTGCGTTCACAAGAAAAAGAACTGGAATCATGGGCCAAAAAAGATGGAGGCATTTCCATTTTAGGATTAGAAACTGTTGAAGAACAATTAAGTTTTTTCGATAGTATTGGTTGGGAAAGCCAAATCGATTTAATTATGAATACATTGAAAAATAAGAAAACTGCTAAAGAAGATTTTTTAAATCTTCAAGCACTCTATTTGTCTCAAAATTTAGAAAAAATCAATGAGGAAGTGCTAAAAGATGAAGTAGATATAGCGAATTTCAATTCTGTATTCATCGTGAAAAGAAATAAGAATTGGGTCTTGAAATTAAATGAAAAACTACGCTCCAACACACTTTTTATTGCCGTCGGCGCTGCCCATTTAGGTGGTAAAGATGGTTTAATCCAATTATTAATTAATGCAGGTTTCCAACTTAGTCCCATTGCCTTATGAAAAATATTCCCTTCTTATTTTTACTTTTAATCGTCACAGCTTGCGAAACTTATTCAAAACAAGAAGTCGGTTCTTTTGATACAGAAATTCAAGCCTACATGAAGTCGCATAAGATGCATTTGAACCGATCCGAATCAGGACTTTATTTCAAATTCCTGAGAAATGGGATTGGCGAAAACATCAAGTTAACCGATAGTGTTTCCATTAGTTATAAAGGAAGCCTCCTTAATGGAACCGTCGTAGATATTCAAAGAAAACCTATTACTATGCTTGCGAAGGATTTAATCGGTGGTTGGAAAGAAACATTAGTACAAGCAAAAATAGGAAGTGAAATAGAGATGATACTCCCTCCACAGTTAGCGTATGGCGATCATAAATTAAGTCAAATTCCCGAAAATTCAATTTTATTTTTTGAATTGAAAATTTGGGAAATAAAATAGTGAAGAAACACTTGCTAATCTAAAGGCATTGCTTATTTTTGAACTCCAAAACAAAAGACTATAATGAGTGTACTTGTAAATAAAAATTCGAAGGTAATCGTTCAAGGATTTACCGGAAGTGAAGGAACCTTTCACGCTGGACAAATGATTGAATTCGGAACCAATGTTGTAGGTGGGGTAACCCCTGGTAAAGGCGGAAGTCTGCATTTAGACCGACCTGTTTTCAATACAGTTGTTGATGCCGTTGCTGCCACTGGCGCTGATGTTTCAATAATATTTGTTCCACCGGCATTTGCTGCAGATGCTATCATGGAAGCTGCCGAAGCTGGAATTAAAGTTATTGTATGTATTACAGAAGGAATTCCTGTAAATGACATGATCAAAGCAAAAGAATATATAAATGGTTTTGATTGCCGCTTAGTTGGACCTAATTGTCCTGGTATCATTACTGCAGGTGAGGCTAAAGTAGGTATTATGCCTGGTTTTGTTTTCAAGAAAGGTAAAATTGGTATTGTTTCTAAGTCAGGAACACTTACTTACGAAGCAGCGGATCAGGTTGCTAAAGCAGGAATGGGAATCACAACTGCAATTGGAATTGGAGGAGACCCGATCATTGGAACCACCACAAAAGAAGCTGTTGAATTATTAATGAATGATCCAGAAACGGAAGCTATCGTAATGATTGGTGAAATTGGCGGAAACTTAGAGGCAATTGCAGCGCGATGGATCAAAGAATTCGGAACGAAACCTGTAGTTGGATTTATTGCTGGTGAAACTGCTCCTAAAGGTCGCACTATGGGTCACGCAGGTGCTATTGTTGGCGGTGATGATGATACTGCAGAAGCTAAGAAGAAAATCATGAGAGATTGTGGAATTCATGTAGTAGATTCTCCAGCACACATTGGAAAGAAAATGGCTGAAATACTGGGCGTAGTTTCTTAATTAATCCCAGAAATCCCAAGTCAAACCAACCTTCAACTGCCACGTAGGCAAGGTATACGATTGCATAAGAACTGTAGATTTATCTGACCAGAAGTAAGCTAAGTTGTCCATTTTAATGAAGAATCGGAAAGTTTCAATTTCAATTCCTAACATCAATCCACCATTAATTAAAGGTGCTTGCCAAGTTGCCGTAGGCAATTGAGAAAAATCTAAGATACCAAGTGCTGCATTAAGCGTTGGCGCTTTGAACTTTGAACTTGCCATGACGTCTATAGCACCAATCATTTTTAATTTTTTAGCCTTAAATACTCCCCCTTTTACCAAACAACGTGTTTGAAATAAATGCGCTGGGTAAAATCTATAATTTGCATCCATTGCTGTATAAGTGTAGGATGGATTGATTTTAAAATGACCGAAGGTCAGGGCAGACTTTAAGGAGATTTGTTGTAATTGCACTGCACTAAGAGGGCTGGAATTAAGCCATGTTGCACCATTAAAAACAAGTAAATTTGATGCTTTTTGGAAAACATAATGTATTGTAATTTGCTGAGAACCTAGCGCTAAGGAATAAGACAAACGCAAATCCAATCTGCGCTGAAGATTGAAATCACTCAGTTGAAATAGATAATTATTTGTCGAACAAAATCTTTGATTGATTAAAGGAGCACTATTTTGTAACCATGCACTTATTCCTAACTCCTGCTTTCTTTTGACCCACCGAAGTGTGCTTAGATTATCCCATGCCTTAAATCCACCTATAAAATTGTACTGAAAGGCATTGCTAATAAATCTTGACCTATTTCCATATTTTCCAAAAACCTTCAATCCGACTTCAGTGGTATCTCTCTGTAAATTATGAATTGAATATTTCCAATATCTTGAAGTAATTAATGCATCAAGAGTAAATCGAGTGTTTTTAATTCCAAATCCGGCATGATTCTGCAAGTCAATTTGAGAATAATGATCATTAGTTTCCAGGCTATCAAATTGAATTAAATTGTAAAGAGCAGCTAAATTGTCTTTTTCACGGTAGTATTTATCCATCGTAGAAAAAGCATTTTGAATGATTAAACCAGCAAATAAAGAAGTGTCTGTTTGCGTAAAATCAATGCGATGCGATAGGTTAAAACTGCGCTGCGTAAAACTTCCATTTGCAGTTTCAGATTGCACTGGAATTAATGGGAGCGGATAAGAATTGGCTAACGAGTCAAATGTCACTCCTTTACAAAATCCTCTCGACTCATTAAAATACTTAGCATTTAAGAGGAAACTATATCGATTGCCATTTCTTAGAATTGCAGTAGATATCGATGTATTTTTCCATGCGGAATTCCGAAAAAACCCAGCAGTAGATAGTTGCTTAATTTGAAAATTAACGCAAAGATTCCCTTTGAATACCTGAGCATAATCAAATTTTAAATATTGAGCTGTTTGACTCCCAAAAGAAAAGGCAGCTCCAATGTGAGGGATAGCGGAGAATTTTGGGCTGGTTTGAAAGAAATTCGCATTATTTAACTGCGCCCCTCCAACTTGAGTGATTAAAAAAGGAGAAATAAAACGATCGTTGTCTATTAAACTCGAACTAGGAAATGCGGAACGTAATAATTGAGCGGGAAAATCAATTGAATCGATTGATCCATCAGTTTTAAAAGATGCTTTTAAGGTATCACTTTCAAAATTACTGGCTTGATTTTGAGAAAAAGCAAGGCAAGGAAGAGAAAGTAAGAAGAATAAAACAAATATTTTCATCACAAAACAAACTTAACAAAAAAAGGGGCATTAAGCCCCTTTAAGAATATCTAGAAGTTAAAATTATAAACCGTTGATATGCATTTGAAGTCCTGACTTCAAGTTTGCCGCTTTATTATTATGAATTATATTTCGTTTAGCTAATTTGTCAAGCATCGCAACTACAGTAGGAAACATAGTTTCTGCTTCTGCACGATCTTTAGTTTCACGCAATTTACGAGAAGCATTACGCGCAGTTTTGTGTTGATACTTGTTTAACACTCTCTTCGTATCGTTAGAACGAATTCTCTTGATTGCTGATTTATGATTTGCCATAATCTATTTAATATATAACTAAAATAATACTTTTATTCTTTGTAGCCCATAGGAGAATCGAACTCCTGTTACCAGGATGAAAACCTGGCGTCCTAACCACTAGACGAATGGGCCATTGTTGTTTTCCCTTAATTTGGGAGTGCAAATATACATTGAAAAACAATAAGTAACAACGAAGATTAAAAAAAAAATTAAATTTCTGTATCCTCGTGTTTCATTTTGAAGCCTAATTGTTTTCCAGTCTTCAATCTTAAGCCTTCTCCAATGAGCTGAATCTGAGCAACAGATAGCTCTTCGTTATTAGCATACGGAGGAATAAGGAGGTCGAGAGACATCGCATAATGAAAGGTCATTTGGACAATTAATATTATTAACTCTTCATTAATCTCCATGCGTTGAGGGTCGCGAAAAAGAGATCCTAATTGTCCATTCCCCTCCACCATAAAGTGCCGTTCTTTATTAATTTTAATCCGCGCAATGAGATAACCTATGTCATCTAAACGATTTTGAAGAAAAGATTCTGCAAGGAAATTATAAACATTGATGAGCCCAAAATAACCGTGATCACTGTCTGCTTGAAAATAAGCAGTTCCCCATAATGGGTTTTCGTCAGGCAATCTAAAAACATTATTGTGCAAACTAAAAACAAGAACATCGCTTCCAACAAAAACATGAATTTCATAATTTCCTTTTTCTTTATAGGATAAGCGAACTCTTTTATCTGTGATGTTTGCTTGTAATCCCAACAGCTCTTTTTTGATCGCATCTTTCAGTAACACAAAAACTTTTTCGCAATCATCAGCGATATCTTGTTTTAAACTAGCTTTACTCAGCAAAAGTTTTACTAATTGCTCGCGGTTTTGACTTACTTGATCTTTTTTCATTGCAAATTATTTAATACAAAGATAGCGACGATACCCTATAAATATTTATAAATTTGAATCTATGAGAAGATTTATTTTATGTTGGAAACCCCTTCTTCTGCATGGATTATTTCTATTCCTTTCTTGCCTTGTTTTACATTTTATTTTTTGGGCATACAACGCACGATTTTTTCAGGTAAAGTTCACGGATGTTATCGCCTTTATTCCTTTTGATTTGTCCTGTATAGCACTCATGATGTTGCCTATTATCACACTCTATTTTTTGCCTGTTCCAAAACTAGTCACCAGACTTAAAGAAGTGGTATTAAAATGCCTATATATCATTAACATAACTGTAATGCTCTTAAGTAATATCTGGGATACTGCTTTTTTTGAATTCAGCCAAAAAAGAACAGGATTAGATATGTATTTATACTTAATCAAAAGTCCAGAAAAAAATATAATCTGGTTAATCATAATTGACTATTGGTACTTCTCTCTGCTGTTTGTTATTTGGGTTATAATTGGATTGTATTTTTATCCGTTTAAGAAAATTTTCGAATTTAAAAAATCTGATTTTCGTCAATGGAGCCATATAACAATTGGATTATTGATTGTCCTCGCAATTGGAAGATGGAGTTTTGGAACTAAACCTTTAGGTGTACTTGATGCCAACGCTTACGCAGAATCAAATGAAGTTCCATTGATCTTAAATTCAACATTCGTTCTTATTAAAACTATCCAAAGTGAAGAAATTCCTCGCAAAGAACTTATCAATTTGAAGAAAAGTGAATTGTATTTCAATCCAGTGCACCACGCGTCTAGAATGGATGGAAATCAAAAAGGCAAAAATGTAGTCTTGATTATATTGGAAAGTTTTGGCGATAAAGTGATCTCTAAAAAAGAAAATGGCATTAAAATAACTCCGTTTTTAGATTCGATTCTATCTGAATCACTTTACTATTGCAATGGTATGGCCAATGGCAAACAATCCATTGAAGCGCTGCCTGCCATCTTTGCTTCACTTCCAAATTTGACCAATACACCCTATATTTTAAGTGCCTTTTGCAATAATAAAATTGTGGGCTTACCAACTCACTTAAAAACAGTCGGATATTCGAGCGCTTTTTTTCATGGAGCTTATAATGGATCCATGCGCTTTGATTCCTTTTCGAAACGACTTGGATTTAATAGCTATTATGGAAAAAATGAATACCCTTTTCCAAGTCACGATGATCATCATTGGGGGATACCTGATGCTTATTTTAATCCTTGGTGTGCTAAAAAAATTAACACTTTGAAACCACCGTTTATTTGCGCGCTTTTTACTTTATCTTCTCACCATCCGTATGCTATACCAGATAAATTCCGAAGCGCTGAAATGAATAAAATATCAAAAATAAATGCTTCCTATCTGTTTGCTGATAAGAGTTTAAGATCGTTTTTTGATCAAGCAAAAAAAACAAAGTGGTATCAAAATACACTTTTCGTAATCTGTGCAGATCATACGCCAGAACAATTAGATATTACTGCAATTGACATCGAAGATAAATATCGCATCCCTATCGCATTTTTCACTCCCGACGGAAGTATTTTGCCTTTTAAAAATAAAAAGATGATCCAACAATTGGATATAATGCCTGCAATATTAAACTTTCTGAACTATAAAAAACCGTATTATTCTTATGGAAATGAGCTAAATACAAGGCCTGGAGAAGCTTTAAATTTTCTTAATGGAAGTTATTATTTGATGCAATCTATGCAAACACTTAGTTTTAATGAGGAAAAGGCACAATTCTTGTTGAGTCCAAAAAGCGAAGAAAATTTTGTATCGTATAGAAAAAAAGCGTTATATTTGAATAAATCTAGACTAGAATTGCGCTTAAAATCTATGATAGAGCGTTTTAGATCAGATTTAAGAAAGAATAAAACAAGCAGCAAGTGAAAAAGAAAATTTGGTTTATTATCAATCCAATTTCTGGAGTTCGAAGAAAAGACGATCTCCCTGCCTTGATTGCCTCTAATTTAGACCTTGAGAAATTCGATTACGAAATCCAATATACAGAATATAAAGGTCATGCAATTACTCTTGCAAAAGACGCCATAAATCAAAATATTGACATTGTTTGTTCCGTTGGTGGCGATGGCTCCGTTCACGAAGTTGGAACAGCACTTATCGGATCAAAAGTATTGTTGGCTATCATTCCAATTGGATCTGGAAACGGTTTAGCACGACACATGCATATTCCTCTATCTGTTAAGAAAGCTATTCTTTGTATCAACGAATCCAAAGAAATTTCAATGGATACAGTTCTTGTTAATAATCAACCCTTTTTGGGCGTTGGTGGTTATGGATTCGATGCCTTAATTGCAAAGAAATTTGATGAGCACAAAAAGCGTGGACTTTGGACTTATGTAAAATTAATTTTAAAAGAATTCCTTAGATACAATCCAATTAATATCTCAATAGATGCTAATGGACAAGTAAAGAAACTGCCTGTTATGATGTGTACGCTCGCAAACACCTCAGAATTTGGAAATGGTTTTATTTTCTCTCCAAAATCAGATGTAACAGATGGAAAAGTAGAACTTTTCTTACTAAAACCATTCTCCTTCTGGAGACTTCCAGGTATTGCACTTCGTTTTATCATCGGAAGATCAGAACACAGTTCCTACACAGAAGTATTATCATTCGATCACGCGACAATTCGTATGTCGCAGCAACTTGCGCATTATGACGGTGAACCTAACACCACTAATGGCGAATTAAAAATTAAAGTTGTCCCAAGAAGTTTACATATTCTCATCGGTAAATAAACAATCATGTCATCATTCGAAATGTCTTTTGAAGATCTATTAATAGGTCTCAATAAATTAACACCATCACAACAACCTGTTTGGGGTGAAATGTCTTCTCAACGAATGGTAGAACATTTAAGTGAAATGCTAAGAATGGCGCAAGGAACTACTTTATTTACTTTGTCAATTCCAGAAGATAAAGTATCAAAAATGCAAGAGTTTTTATATTCAGATAAGGAAATGGCAAAAAATATTGCGGTGGATATCGCTCCAGCTGATCGCAAACTAAAAAACGATGAACTTGAACTTGCAATTGACGAATTTACAGACGAATGGATTAATTTTATTGACTTTTTTGAAGGCAACCCTGGTGTTAAAACAATGCATCCATTTTATGGGTATTTAGATTTTGATCTTTGGATGTTAATGCATAAAAAGCATTTTTATCATCACTTTAAACAGTTCCAATTAGCGGAATGAATCGTTTATTTTTAGGTTTTATAATCGGATTATTTCTTGGTATCATTAATTTTATTTTCTGGAAAAAGAAGGGTTATACTCATTGGAGCAATCTTCTTATGAGCATATTGGCATTTTTTGCATTGGCCATGCTTCTTCTAAAAATAATTTAATATTATTACTATAAATCAGTAATAATGGCATTGTCCTCAACAAGCTTTCTCAAATTAATTAAGGCGTAACGCATTCTACCTAGCGCAGTATTGATGCTGACATTTTCCATCTCTGCTATATCTTTAAAAGACATATCTTGAAAAATTCTCATGTAAACAATCTCTTTTTGAAGTCGTGGTAAATGATCAATCAAACTAACCATCTGAGTTTCTAATTCTACCGTGCAAGTTTCTTGCAAATAATTTTTGTCCTGACAAGCAAGCCGATGAAATATGGTGAATTCTTCATTCAAAGTTCGGGACTCAGATAGAAAACGGACCTTATTGTTCTTTCTAAAATAATCTATGATCAAATTATGCGAGATGCGCATTATCCATGGTAAGAATTTGCCTTCTTCATTATAATTTCCATTTTTCAAAGTGAAGACCACTTTCATAAATGCATCTTGAAAAATATCATTTGCCAAATCGCTATCGCGAACTTTAGAGACAATATATCGGTAAACGCGATCTTTGTGACGATTTAATAAAGTCTCAAAAGCTAGTTCTTTGCCTGATAAATAAAGAGTAATGAGTTCATGATCCGCTAGAAGATGTAAAGACATTTTTTTACTATTAAATCCAACCCTAAAATCGTGTCGGTGGTTAAGTAAAATTTAGTCTATAAGCGGTTCATTTTTTAGTTGACGTAAATATAACTACATTTTTTTTACATTTAAATGGTTTAATTAACTTTCACGCTCATAATACGAATATTTATGGCGTTTCGAAGAAGATTGCTTTTATTGAGTCTAATTACTTTAATCATTTTTCCACTTTTAGGATATGTAATTTTAACTTTATTTCAAAAGTCAAGCCTAGAAAATTTCCTTGCTTTTGAGCAAATTAAACTACCAAATATTATACTGGGCTTGCAATTTGGATTTTACTATGCTTTTATCGCCTATTTGCTAATGCAGGCAAAAATATTTGAGAAGGTATCCACTCGAATTGATGTTATGGTTAGGGGGTTAAAATTAAATTTTTGGGAAGGACTTTTTCTGTCCTTATGTGCTGGAGTTGGAGAGGAATTACTTTTTAGATCTGGGATTCAACCACTTTTAGGCCCTGTAATCACAAGTGTATTTTTTATTGCCCTTCATGGTTACTTAAATCCTTTTAATTGGAGATTTTCTATTTATGGATTGATTGCTTTACCTTTCATCTTACTAATATCCTATAGTCTAGGTTCTTTCGGATTATGGTTCGCCATCGCAGCTCATTTTAGCTATGACGCCGTTTTGTTCACCTTTATGATGTATGAAAATAAACAGGAGCAATAAGGCATAGAGATGTCTCAATCCAAAATCAATTGGTAAATTTACAAGATGAAAAAACCAATTTCAGTTTTTCTAATTGCGATGTCTCTTTTTTGGGTCATTGGAATTTCTATAGTGCTATTTACCGATAAATTAGATTTTCAATCGACATTAAATTCGTTTAATACTCCTTTTTTAGATCAAATTACGCCAAGTTTAACTCATGTTGGAGATGGTTTGTTCGCGTGTGGACTTGTAATATTAATGGCTGTTTTCTTCCAAAAAAGAAGCGCGATGTTGTTATTTATGAGTTATGCAGGCTCCTCTATTATTACTCAAATTTTAAAACGGACGCTTTTCATAGATTCAAAGAGGCCGATGTACTATTTTGACAAAGTTGCTAATTATCATAAAATTGATGGATTGGTCTATCATTATTCTAATAGTTTTCCCTCTGGTCACGCTACTACCTGTTTTGCGATTTTTACCATCCTTGCCTATTTGCATGCTCAAACCAATTTAGCAAGAATTTTATGTTTTGTTTTTGCTTTATTATTTAGTTTGACGCGTGTTTATCTATCCCAACACTTCATTCTTGATGTCATAGCAGGAGCGACAATCGGTTACCTTACAACACTATTGATTTTAAAATTATCTGAAAATAAATTCGAAAAATTAGAAGTGCCATTATTCCAACGCAAATGAAGAGCAAAACCATCTTAATTATTATTTTACTTTGCTTTGGATTGTTTTTGCCATTCTTAGGTGCTGTTCATTTATTTGATTGGGATGAAATAAATTTTGCGGAATGCGCAAGAGAAATGATGCTCTCTCACAATTATTCAACCGTAACGATTGACTTTCTTCCTTTTTGGGAAAAACCACCACTATTTATTTGGATGCAAGTTTTTTCGATGAAAATCTTTGGGGTTTCGGCTTTTGCGGGACGATTTCCAAATGTTCTCGCTGCCATCTTAACCGCACTATTTGTGTATTTTGCAGGAAAAAAAATAAAGAATGAGACTTTAGGTTTATGGTGGATGGTCTTTTATTTAGGTTCGTTTTTGCCAAATGTGTATTTTCATTCAGGGATTATTGATCCTTGGTTTAATCTCCTAATTGTTGGTTCTTTATATTTCTTTTATTTTGCCTCGACCAACAACAATCCTTCGTTTTATTATTTAATTGGTGGTATTTCTTTAGGCTTAGCCATGTTAACAAAAGGTCCAGTTGCTTTGCTTATTGTTGGATGTGTTGTTGGACTATACTGGCTTTATACTCGTTTTAAAAAGTTACCAAAAATAAAACACCTAATTATATTTTCACTCGCCGCACTTTCTATCGGAGGGCTTTGGTTCTTGATGCTTTATGGCACTGGAAATGGACAAGTAATTGAAGAGTTTATTGCCTATCAAATACGCTTGTTTCAAACCAAAGACGCAGGTCATGGAGGACCAATCTATTATCATGTTTTGTTTTTATTACTGGGTTGTTTCCCATCATCCTTCTTTTTTATTGCATTTCAAATTCAAAGAAAAAAGATAGAGAAAAACTCATTTGATTTATGGATGCAAATTCTTTTTTGGTTTACTCTTTTGCTTTTTTCGCTTGTCAGTACAAAAATCATTCACTATTCGTCTTTATGTTATTTTCCACTCAGTTATTTAGCAGCAAGATTTTTCGAAGAATCTACTGACCTTAAATTAAAAAATATATGCATCAAAATCACTCAGGTCTATATTCTGTTGATTGGTGTATTGCTTTTATTCCTTCCCTATTTAATGCAACACAAAGAAGGGGTATTAAAATCGATCAAAATAAATGATCCATTTGCATTAGCCAATTTAAAAGCAAATGTTATCTGGGATGCTTACAGTTTTATACCTGGATTAATTTTAATTGGAGGTGTCTTAATTTCATTCTTATATGCGAGAAAAGAGAATTTAAAATCGTCTTTGACGAGCATCTGTCTCTCCATAGCTATTGTAGTTTTAGCACTTCAAGCTTTTATTCTACCAAAAGTGGAGCAATTTACCCAAGGAGCAGCAATTCAATATTTTGAAGCTTATTCCAAACAAAATGTCTATCTCGTCCCATTAGGATATAAGTCTTATGCTCATTTATTTTACGGACAAACTAAGAAGCACACTAATAATAAAAGATTTGATGAGGCTTGGTTGTGCAGCGGTTCGGCTGATAAAAAGGTAGTACTCATCTCGAAAATAACTTCAAAACAAAATTATTTGTCCGCTTATCCCCTCTTAAAAGTACTTAAAGAAGAGAACGGATTTGTATTTTATCAAGTCATTCCTGAGAAAGTAAAAAAATAGAATGCTTATTTTTGTAAAAAATTAAACTATGCTTAAATTATCTTTAAAGGCAATTGAAATGCCTGCGTCACCCATTAGAAAATTAGTTCCCTATTCAGAAAAAGCTAAACAAGAAGGGAAAATTGTATACCACTTAAATATTGGACAACCTGATATCGCTACACCTGAAAAAGCGTTAGATGCCATTCATAATTTCGACCAACTAGTTATTGAATACAGTCACTCGGCTGGATTTGAGAGTTACCGTACTAAATTAGCTGCTTACTATCAGAAGAGCGGAATCAATGTAAATAAAGAAGATATATTAATCACCACAGGAGGTTCAGAAGCGTTAATCTTTGGATTAATGGCTACGTGTGATCCAGGAGACGAGGTCATTATCCCAGAACCTTTCTATGCCAATTATAATGGTTTCGCTGTTATGGCGGGCGTAAATGTGGTGCCTGTAACTGCGCATATTGAAAACGGTTTTGCATTGCCGCCAGTTCATGAAATAGAACAGAAAATTACGTCTAAAACTAGAGGGATTGTAATATGCAACCCAGGCAATCCAACAGGATATTTATATTCCAAAACTGAATTAGAACAATTGGCTGAAATCGTAAAAAAGCATAATTTGTTCTTGTTTGCGGATGAAGTATATCGTGAATTTTGCTACGATGGCGCTATCCCTTTTTCAGTAATGAATTTAGATAGCATTGCTCAAAATGTTATTATGATTGATTCTGTTTCCAAGAGATATTCCATGTGTGGAGCACGAATTGGAGCGTTAATCACTAAAAACACAGAGGTAATGGCTGCTGTACTCAAATTTGGACAAGCAAGATTATCACCACCTACAATTGACCAAATTGCCGCTGAAGCAGCATTAGAAACTCCAGAAAGTTACTTTACAGATGTCGTTTCTGAATATGTTGCACGTCGAAATATTATGGTTGAAGGATTGAATTCTATTCCAGGTGTTTACTGTCCAAATCCTAGTGGAGCATTTTATTGTGTTGCGAAATTCCCAGTGGATGATGCTGAAAGATTTTGCCAATGGCTTCTTGAATCATTTGAATATAAAAATCAAACAGTAATGATGGCCCCTGCGAATGGCTTTTATGCAACACCCGGAGCAGGAAAACAAGAGGCCCGTATTGCTTATGTATTGAACCAAGATTCTTTAAGAAATGCCGTAGAATGTCTTAGAGAGGCACTGAAAGTTTATCCTGGAAGAACGATGTAATATGACAGTTTCAAATTATATCGATGCCATTGAGAGTAAAAGAAAGGACGAGTTTTTAACCCTTAGATCTTCAATCGTTGATAATTTACCCAATGGATTTGAAGAATGTATCAGTTACGGTATGTTGGGTTATGTAGTGCCTCACAGCATTTATCCGAAGGGATACCACTGTAAACCTGCTTTACCTTTACCATTCATTTGCCTGGCGATTAAGAAGGATATCATTACTCTATACCACATGGGGATTTATAGTGATCCGGATTTAATGCAATGGTTTGTTTCTGAATATGGAAAACAATGTCCTTCAAAATTAGATATGGGAAAATCATGTATCCGCATGAAGAAAATTAATGAAATTCCTTACGCATTAATAGGAGAACTCATCACGAAAATGAGTGTTCAAGATTGGATCACCAGATATGAAAAACAGTATAGAAAAAATTAATTTTTTCCGCTGATATATCTTCTGTATTCCATTTTATCTGCTTCAAAATTAAAGTGCTTTGCAAGAGCAGTTGCATTATCTCTATCCATCAAACGATCAGACATGAATTTAGCAGCACTTAATTTATATTCTGAAAAGGTAAATAAATCCACTAATTTCTCGGCTTGAGCAGTATACAAACAGGTATTTACTAAGGCAAGCTCTAATGCTTCTGCCCTGTCGCCTTCAAAAGATTGGTCATTCAACTCAACAATAAATGCCTCAAGATTATTTAAGGTTTTATTACACGTAATTTTATTACCCGTAATCAGAGTTGTATTTTGATTGGTGGTATTAGAATTAGTTCCTTGATTAATATTAGATGTACCAGTCGAATTTCCTGTAGTTGAAGTTGTTGTAGTCGTATTGGTAGAAGTCACCACTGTACTATTTACATTTGTGGTATTGATATTCATTTGATTGTTAGTTTCTGAGCTCGTCCCCGTTGCATTTATATTCATGTTGACATTCATTTGCTGACCGCTCATTGGATCTGTTACATTCATAGTTACATTTGCTCCATTTGTGTTCGTTTCGTTGATACCAACATTCATATTTACATTACCAGTATTTGAGTTTATTTGATTGGCATTGGTATTTACACCAACATTCATGTTTACATTACCAGTATTTGTGGTTGTTTGATTTGCGTTTGTATTTACACCAACATTCATATTTACATTTCCATTTGTAGGAACCGTATTAGTATTTGAATTTACATTCATACTTATATTACCATTTGTTGGAGTTGCATTGGTACTAATATTCATGTTTACATTAGCAGGATTTGTATTATCATTTACAACTATTGTGGTATTTCCTTGGCCATTATTTCCTTGGTTGGTGGTTGTAGTTTGAGTTGTTGTAGTTTCAACTGTTGTAATTGTGCCTGAATTGGTATTCGAATTACTAACCGGTACAACTACTGCATCAGAAAATATCGCTGAATTATCAGGACGATAGGTAATTACTGAAGTACTATTGGAAATTCCAGCTGTTGGTTCCATTGATATTAATTGTAGTTTACCTTTACCTTTCTTGAAAATAATTCTTGTAGTAATATCGCTTGGGTTTTCAATAAAAAAGTTTTTATCAATGTCAGCAGTTTTCCCATCAGCAAAGATCAATTTAACTGAATAAGCTGAGTTTTTCAATCCACTTACCACTACATTGGTTTGAGGCAATGAATTTTGCTTTATCCCATTTAATATAACATAAAATGATTGTCCACCATTATTAAAAACGGTGAAATTACTTTGAGAAAAAGTAGTAAAAGAACAAGCAATAAGAATTGTAAATAAAATAATTTTCATGACTTAATTTTAAAGATGAATCAACATTTAATTGATGATTTTAATAATTTGAATTTCAAATATAAATAAATAAAATTTAGAAGTATAGTAAACCTAGTAGAAGAAATTTTAAAAACAAAAGTACTTTCAAATTAAATTATTAATAATTAGGAAATACTTCCTAAGTTTTAGATATTTTCGCAACATGAATTATGTAATCATCGATGTTGAAACCACTGGAGGTAGTCCAAAAAATTCTAAGATTACAGAATTGGCTATGTACAAATACGATGGAGAAAAAATAATCGATGAATTTGTCACCTTGGTCAATCCAGAAATGCAAATTCCAGAATTCATTGTTCGACTAACTGGTATCAATGATAGAATGGTAGCTCAAGCTCCTAAATTCTTTGAAATAGCAAAAAAAATTATTGATTTTACAGACGAATGTATTTTTGTAGCGCACAATGTTGCATTTGATTACGGCATGTTCAGAAGTGAATTCAAAGCATTGGGTTATGATTTTAGAAAGCCTCATTTATGTACTGTCAGAGCCGCTAGATTTGTAATTCCAGGTCATGCTTCCTATAGTTTAGGAAAAATAACGAGAGAACTTGGAATTGAAATTAAAGGAAGACATAGAGCAGGTGGTGATGCATTAGCGACCACCAAATTATTTGAAATTATCTACCATAAAGATCCAAATAATCTATCCACTTTTATTCAAGAGGAAGTAAATCCTAAAAGAATTCATCCCAACTTATCGATTGAAACTATAGATGAATTGCCTTCAAAAACCGGAGTATATTTTTTTTACAATGAATTCAACCAGATCATTTATATCGGAAAGAGTATTTCTATTAAAAAAAGAGTGGAACAACACCTGAGAAACACGAAAACCGCAAAAGGAATTAAAATGATTCAGTCTATTGTGCATGTTTCCCACGAGGTTACCGGTTCAGAGATAATTTCTATGTTGAGAGAAAGTGAATTGATTAAAGAACACAAACCTATTTACAACAGGCAATTAAAAAGAAGTTTATATCCTTTTGGACTCTTCGATCATGTTGATGAAAATGGCTATATCAATCTTCGGATTGAATCTATTGCTAAAAATACATCCTTTCCTTTAGTTCATTTTACTAGTAAAAAAGATGGTGTATCTTATTTGATGAATTGTTGTGAACGCAAATCCCTTTGTCAAAAACTATGTTTTTTATATCAAAGTAAGGAACAATGCTTTCAATACAATATTAAGCAATGTTCTGGTGCTTGTATACAACAAGAAAGTAGTCCTGATTATAATGCTCGCGTTGAAGGATTAATTAAAGAAATAACTTTTGAAGGGAAGTCTTTTTTCATTATTGACAAAGGAAGAGATAAGGTTGAAAAAAGTGTGATTTGGATTGAAAAAGGGATGTATCAAGGGTATGGATTTGCACCTTATCATTTTCACGGCAAGACCCCAAAAGATTGGTCCCGCTATATTACCTTGCAAAAAGAAAATAAGGATATTAAGACTATTCTTAATGTATTTTTAAGAAAAGAAAATAAATTCAAAATAATCGAACTTTAAGTGAAAGGCAAAGCTATTTTTCTCGGAACTGGAACTTCGCAAGGGGTACCTCTAATTGCCTGTAATTGTCATGTCTGCACTTCAAGTGACACCAGAGATAAAAGACTTCGCTCTTCACTTTTATTGCAAATCAATTCATTGAATTATGTAATTGATACAGGTCCCGACTTCAGGGAACAAATGTTGAGATTAAAAATTCAAGACCTAGAAAGCATTCTTTTTACACATGAACACAAGGATCACATCGCTGGATTAGATGATGTTAGAGCCTTTAATTATAAGCAACAAAGACCTATGAAAGTGTATTGCACTAAAGAGGTTGAAATAGCTATTCAACGCGAATTTCACTATATTTTTAGCGCTCAATCTTATCCTGGGATTCCAAAAATTGATATTCAAACTATCAATAAAGAACCTTTTGTCCTGAGTGATACAATTGAAATAATTCCAATTCTTGTGTATCATCATAAAATGCCTGTATTTGGTTATCGCATTGGAAATTTCGCTTATATAACAGACGCTAAAACGATTGGACAAGAAGAAAGAGATAAACTAAAGGGGCTTAACACATTGGTAATTAATGCCCTGCATCAATACCCTCATATTTCCCATTTCAATTTAGAGGAAGCCTTAGAATTTATAGCTGACATTCAACCTAAAAAAGCATTCCTAACACATATTTCTCATCAATTTGGAACTTATGAGGAAATTAAAAAACTTTTACCTCCCCATGTGGAAGTTTCCTTCGATGGATTGGAAATAGAATTCGAATGCTAAGAATTTAATGTGTATAATTATATAATTCCTACTACACGGAGATTAAAAAAATCTCTAATTTCGACCTAGATGCAAGAGAAATTTATAGATGTAGAAAATATTATTAAAAGTAAGAACCCTAAATTACTTCGATTCTTACCTGGCTTTGTACTACGCTATTTAAAACGCATTATTCATCAGAATGAAATTAACGATTTTATCTCAAGAAATAAAATACATTTCAATGCCGATTTTGCAGATGCTACTTTAGCAGAATTTAAAATAAAAGCAACAGCAAGTGGAGTAGAAAACATTCCCAAAACAGGTCCAGTAATTCTTGTAATGAATCACCCATTGGGAGGAATGGATGCAGTTGCATTAATCTCACTTTTAAAACAACAGCGACCAGATGTGAAATTTATCGTAAATGATATATTACTGCATTTGGATAATTTGAAGGATCTTTTTATTGGCGTAAATAAAATCGGAAAAAATAATGGTTCAGTGCGTCAACAAATACAACAAGCTTTTCAAGAAGATCATGCACTTTGTGTTTTCCCAGCGGGTTTGGTAAGTCGAAAAATAAAAGGGGAAGTAACAGATCTAGACTGGAAGAGAACCTTTGTTAGTTACGCGAGAAAATATAAACGAGATATTATTCCAATACATATTGAAGGCGAACTTTCACCATTTTTTTATCGTTTGTCTAAATTTAGAAAATTCCTAAGAATTAAAGCTAATGTTGAAATGCTTTATTTGGCGGATGAATTGTATAGACAAAAAAATAAAACTATTAAATTTACAATAGGAGCAGCGCTACCTATTGAAACTTTTCAATCGATTAAGTCAGATTACGAAGTCGCTAATTTGATTAAGAAGCAAGTATACCAACTTAATAAAAAATGAAAAAAGTTATAGAACCAATTTCTAGAGAAATTCTAAAAAAAGAACTTAATAAAGATCATTTTATCAGAATTACACGAAAAGGAAATAATGAAATATATATTATCGATGATAAAACGGCTCCGAATGTAATTCAAGAAATCGGCCGATTAAGAGAAATAACCTTCCGTGCTTCCGGCGGAGGAACAGGTGAAGCGGTAGATTTAGACGAATATGACCATGGGCCTTTTGCATACCAACAACTCATTGTTTGGTCGCCTGAGGACGAAGAAATTATTGGTGGATATCGCTTTGTAAAATGTAAACATGTGATAGATTCAGAAGGAGAAATTCATTTATCCACGGTACATTATTTTGATTTCACTCCTACCTTCATCACCGACTATTTACCTCATACCATTGAATTAGGTAGAAGTTGGGTACAGCCAAATTATCAACCCACTGTGAATCCACGAAAAGGTTTATTTGCCTTAGATAATATTTGGGATGGGTTGGGTGCAATCGTGCGCTTTAATCCTGAAATTAAATACTTCTTTGGAAAAGTAACCATGTACCCAAACTATAATACAGATAGCAGAGATTTTCTATTACATTTTATGCACAAGTACTTTCCGGATCAAGATAAACTTATGCATCCGTTTTTTCCACTAAAACAAAATTACAATCGCGTTTATGTGGAGCAACAATTAGAGGGATTAGACTTTAAGGATGGATTCAGAGTGCTTAACGGACATGTTAGAGATCATGGAGAATTTATTCCCCCATTAGTGAATATTTATATGAATTTATCGCCTTCGATGAAAACCTTTGGCACTGCTGTTAATCCGGAATTTGGAAATGTAGAAGAAACTGGTATTTTGATTACTATTTCAGATATCTATCCAGAGAAAAAGGAAAGGCACATTGATTTTTAAATCACCACTTATTTTTTGCAATCAATTCATCAATATTTTTAATTCCTGATTTTTTCTGAATTCGTTCTTTAATGCGCCCAATGGTAACATCTACATGGGCAACATTTAGTTTTCTGCTGATGTAACTAGAAGGTTTTCCATAGTAATACTTCATCTTTAAAATCATAGCATCGTGCTTACTAATCAATTGTAGAAGATCGTTTAATACTTTATGTAGGTCATGCGAATTATTTTCTAGACCAGATGTTTCAGCTGGTTCAGCGAAAATTGATCTTTGAAATGCTGTGTCTTTTTCAGGTACCAACTTTACTCGTTTAATTTGATTGCGTTTGCGCAATTCAGATAAACAAAAATTAATTACAACCGTTCTGAGCCATGCCTTTGAATTGAATAAATCCTGTTGATTATTCCAATGCTTGTTAAGAATTTGATATAAATGCAAACAAACATCTTGGTAAACATCATTTACTTCATCTCCTTGAAATTTATCACGAATGAGAGAAATAAAAAATCGTTGGTGACGATTGAGAATTTCAGTGAATAAGACATCAACTACATACTTTTCCATTATATTGGCGACTGCGTCAATTTCCGTCCAACAATATATTCAAGATCTGGAATTAATAAATCTAGAGCATTCAAATCAACCGGAATAGTAACATCAATTACTTTATTCGCAAAATCAGTAAAATTATCTAAAGGTGCACGCAAGAAATAAGTTAGTACAGAATTGACTTTTAACAAGTGGATCAATGCAGCAATTTCCTTTCGTGAATCCAATGAAGACATACCAACGGGATAGATAAATAAAAGAGCTGCTATCATTTTTGGATTTTTAGAAATCAAAGATTCAATACTACTTTGGAAGAACCACTCTGTTGGATCACCGATAATCAAAAGCGGCTTATCTTCTAATTTTGTAAATATATAATTCGAAAAATCCAAGGATAAACCTACCTTATCATAGTTGTGAACCAGTGGGATTAATTGCTCATTAAACAAAATAGCCGCAGGTTTTTGATTTAAATAATCTTCTCGAATGTATTGCAATTGAAGTAATGATGTTAACGGACTAATTTGTTTGGCCAAGGATGCTGCATGCTCACCAATTAATATACTGCAATACATAAAATTATTTTAAAGGAAATTACAAAAAAAATAGAATAAAAGAAAAATAAAGTACAATTTTACAATTCTAAATTCGTTTCAAAAATCAATGAAATTAAGAATACTTTTTGTTCACTTACTTTTAAGCCAATTGTTCTTGGCTCAAACAGGCGGAAAAAATGCTTTTCCATTTCTAAACAATGCCTTTAGTGCCTCAATTGCTTCCTTGGGTGGTTTTACAAATGCTACAAGCGATGAAGCTAATAATTCAGGAATTATCAATCCATCATTAATAAATACCAATGCCATTGGAATTTATAGCGTAAATCAAGGCATCCTTGCAAGTGGTATCAATTACGGTCAATTCGCTGCACTGTTGAAGCTAAAGAAAGGATATTTACTTCCTAATATTCGTTACATCCATTATGGGAAATTTAATGGGTATGATGAAAACGGAGTTGCAACCAACACCTTCACAGCATTTGATTATATTTTAGGAGTCAGTTATTGCTATCCCGTTAATAAAGTCATCAGTATAGGAATTAGTCCAAATATAATTGGATCTCAATTGGAAACTTACAACTCCTTTGGAATAAGTACCAATTTCGGTGCTACTTTCACCCATCCAAACGAATTATTAGGCGTAAGTATAGTAGCAAAAAATATTGGTTATCAATTAAAAAGTTATGTGCCGAAGAATAAAAGTACGCTACCTATTGATGTTCAAGCGGCAATCAGTTATAAACTCAAGCATGCTCCATTTAAATTTTCTTTAATCGCACATCATTTAAACACTTGGGATATAACCTATTTTGATCCATCAATAAAACCAAGAATTGATGGCTTGACAGGGGATACTATTACAAATACGGGCGCTAATTTCGGCGAAAAACTCGCAAGACATTTTGCTTATCAAGTAGAACTAGTGGGAAATGGAGCTATGAGTTTCCGATTAGGATTTAATTACAACAGACGGCAGGAATTAAAGTTAGAACAGCGACCTGGAATGTCAGGTTTTTCTCTTGGTTTAGGATTGAAATTCAAAAAATTCAAACTCGATTACGGGTTTGTAATTTATTCCAAAGCTGGATTTAGCAATACGATTGGCTTAAGTGCTAAATTAGGGAATGGTAAAAAGAAATAGATTGAATTAGTAATTCTAATATTGGTATTACACCCTTTTATAATTTTGTTTTTAGATTAAAATAAATCCCCACCCTTTATCAATAACTGACGCTACGGTCAAGATCATGACATTAGCTTGAGCTAATCGTCATGGCGCTCCCTTTTTATAGCAATTTGACATTATACAAAAAATTCTCACCCTTAGTTACTGACGCTGCGGTCAATATCATGACATTAGCTTGAGCTAATCGTCATGGCGCTCCCACTATGATTTGTTTTGAGATTTGTCCATAAAAAAACCCTGACGAATCTTGCGATTGTCAGCATCATAAAATCGGCATCGTCCACAATATTTTGTTTTGAGATTTATCCATAAAAAAAGCCCCTTCATTACTGAAGAGGCTTCTTAAAATCGGCATCGACTTACTCTCCCACCCTCAAAAGGACAGTACCATCAGCGCAAGCAGGCTTAACTTCTCTGTTCGGAATGGGAAGAGGTGGACCGTGCTGCTATAGACACCCAAAATCGTTGACTATTCGGATTGAAAAAATATAAGGAACAATATGCCCTTTGTTTTTTTTCCAACCATCAAGTCTAATGTTTTAGAATGATATATCGGACGATTGAAGCAGTAAATAATTAGATCAGTGAGTTTGTAAGTCTACGGGTTATTAGTACTACTCGGCTTTGACATTACTGTCTTTACACCTGTAGCCTATCAACGTGGTCGTCTACCACGGCCCTTAAAAGAAATCTCATCTTGAGGCGAGTTTCGTGCTTAGATGCTTTCAGCGCTTATCTCATCCGTACATAGCTACCCTGCGATGCAGCTGGCGCCACAACAGGTACACCAGAGGTACGTCCACCCCGGTCCTCTCGTACTAGAGGCAGGTCCTCTCAAATTTCTAACGCCCACAACAGATAGAGACCGAACTGTCTCACGACGTTCTGAACCCAGCTCGCGTGCCACTTTAATGGGCGAACAGCCCAACCCTTGGGACCTTCTCCAGCCCCAGGATGTGACGAGCCGACATCGAGGTGCCAAACCACTCCGTCGATGTGAGCTCTTGGGAGTGATCAGCCTGTTATCCCCGGAGTACCTTTTATCCTTTGAGCGATGGCCCTTCCATGCGGAACCACCGGATCACTATGCTCTAGTTTCCTACCTGATCGACTTGTCGGTCTCTCAGTCAAGCACCCTTATGCCATTACACTCTACGCACGGTTACCAAGCGTGCTGAGGGTACCTTTAGGAGCCTCCGTTACTCTTTTGGAGGCGACCACCCCAGTCAAACTACCCACCACACAATGTCTCCCGCATACGCGGGATTAGACATCAGATAATTCAAGGGTGGTATTTCAAGGACGACTAATCTACACCTAGCGATGCAGCCTCAAAGTCTCCCACCTATCCTACACATGAATTACCCAATATCAATGTGAAGCTATAGTAAAGGTTCACGGGGTCTTTTCGTCCCGTTGCGGGTAATCGGCATCTTCACCGATACTACAATTTCACCGAGCTCATGGCTGAGACAGTACCCAGATCGTTACACCATTCGTGCAGGTCGGAACTTACCCGACAAGGAATTTCGCTACCTTAGGACCGTTATAGTTACGGCCGCCGTTTACTGGGGCTTCAATTCAATGCTTCGCCGAAACTAACATCTCCTCTTAACCTTCCAGCACCGGGCAGGTGTCAGGCCTTATACTTCATCTTTCAATTTTGCAAAGCCATGTGTTTTTGTTAAACAGTCGCCTGGGCCTATTCACTGCGGCCAACATTGCTGTTGGCGTCTCTTCTCCCGAAGTTACGAGACCATTTTGCCTAGTTCCTTAGCCATGAATCACTCGAGCACCTTAGAATTCTCTTCTCAACTACCTGTGTCGGTTTACGGTACGAGTTGTCATAACCTGAAGCTTAGAGGTTTTTCTTGGAATCCTTTACATACACTATCCAATCAGCCGAAGCCTTTCGGTACTATCAAGTTCAGCATTGTCTGCGGATTTGCCTACAAACAATATACCTACACTCTTTAACGTACTATTCCGTCAGTACGCGGTATTTTCATTAATCCGTCACCCCATCGCAGTTATAACAAGTACTGGAATATTAACCAGTTCGCCATCCACTACCCCCTTCGGGTTCGCGTTAGGTCCCGACTAACCCTGGGACGATTAACGTAGCCCAGGAAACCTTAGTCTTTCGGTGTGCGGGTTTCTCGCCCGCATTATCGTTACTTATTCCTACATTTGCTTTTCTATGCGTTCCAGCATTGGTCACCCAACACCTTCAACACACATAGAATGCTCCCCTACCAGTTTGTCTTACGACAAAATCCATAGCTTCGGTAGTATACTTTATGCCCGCTTATTATCCACGCACGATCGCTCGACTAGTGAGCTGTTACGCACTCTTTAAATGAATGGCTGCTTCCAAGCCAACATCCTAGCTGTCTATGCAACCGCACAACGTTATTTCAACTTAGTATACATTTGGGGACCTTAGCTGATGGTCTGGGTTCTTTCCCTCTCGGACATGGACCTTAGCACCCATGCCCTCACTGCTGAGTATATTTTATAGCATTCGGAGTTTGTCAGGATTTGGTAGGCGGT
>Ga0304728_1000195_pt1:0-7500 | contig 49171 bp, 50 predicted proteins | sample C_130625_MF_Meta_FD_190476 | JGI IMG/M metagenome (GOLD analysis project Ga0304728, IMG submission 190476) | Freshwater microbial communities from Lake Croche, Canada to study carbon cycling - C_130625_MF_MetaG (v2) (version 2) | ecosystem: Environmental > Aquatic > Freshwater > Lake... | reverse complement strand
TGATTGCGCACGCATCGAACCTATCACAGGTGTAGAATTACTCGAAATATTAGTGTGATTTGTTAAGGTATAAGGAGTGCTATTTCCAACATCATGACAGCCTGTGCAGTTTTGCTGAATAATGGGAAGTACAACCTGATTAAAGGAAACTGTATCAATGCAATTAGGGTCAATTATTGACTGAACTTTATCTTTTCGACAAGAAATTAGCGATATTAATACACAAGAGCAAAGAAAAACAGAAACTATAATTTTGTTATTTTTCATTTTTTAAAAGTAAAGGGTGAAGTGAAAGCCAAAATAAAGGGACTATGAAGTGTAAAGGAATGGCGAAAGCTGGAAAAAAATCTTCATATTCGTTATATATCCTCGCCTGAACGGGGTATAGAATGCTAAGTAAAGTAATAACTACAAGTGTTACGTTAAAAATTAACATAGTTTTCTTTGTTTTGCAAAAAGCAGATAACCAAGTGATACTAAAGGAAAGAAATACCTCAATTGATAACAATCTCCACATAGGCATGACTTCTGAAAAATCAAATAAATAAATCTGATATAATCTGAAATAAGTAAAAGAAAAGCAAATAGAAATTAAACTCAGTAAGAAAGCAAAATTTAATTTCGACATGTTATTACTTTTGTTCTGCTGGTATGGAATAAATTATTTTCATTTTAGCCGGAACGATATCGCTTTTATGCCCAACTTTAAATTCTAAACGATCTACATAAAAAGTACCTTTAAACACTAATTTTTTACCTTCTCTACTTGGCGTGGTGGGAATTACATATTCTTTAGTTATTCCTTTCATGGTAATATTCCCAGTGATTTGATAATTTGAACCAACTTTTTCAACTTTCGTTGATTTGAATTTAATCGTTGGATATTTTGCTTCATTGAACCACTCATCAATTTGTGATTTTTTATTCATCATACCATTTCCCGTATTGATTGATGCCACATCAATAGATAGATTGAATTTTGATTCTGCTAAATTGGCTTCATCAAAATCTATGTTTCCGTCCAATTTTTTAAAGGAGCCTGAAGGATCTTTACTTTTAAACTCAAGGGAATGGCCATCAATTACTTCAAAGTGATCGATTGGAGCAAAGGTCATAGCTGCTGAAGCAAATAATATGCTTCCAAACATTAAATTAGAGATTTTTGTTTTCATAATTATTCTTTTGTGAATTTTCTACCCACACAAAAACCAAGCCTAAATTGGCCCAGAGACCATTTCTGTGTGGTGTAAGGTATAAACTGTAACTCTCCAATTCCACTTGAATTGGTAATATTAATGGTAAAATTGTGTCCAAAGGTGAACCACTCTAATGCAATTGCCATACTACTGGTGTATCCTTGACGCATATTCTCTGAGCTAAAGGCATGATAAAACTCCCCTAGTATCGCAAATCGCGATGAAATTCTATAGCGAATTCCTCCTCCTAAGGCGAATAATTCATTGTAATCATTTGATGCTACATAATTTCTATGGACGAAGGTTGGCATTACAGAAAGACTTAATTTGTCATTAAATCTTCTTGCAATATTAATTTGTGTGACATAGGAAAATCGATGGGATACTTTAGGAAAATGAGAAACCAAACTTTGGTCGGAGCTTGCAGTCATATAAGTAAAACCACCCGTTCCTACAACAGTCATGGTAATTGGAGACACTCCCTTTTTTTGTTTCAAAACATTGTATTTTGCAAAGCCATCAAGTAAAGATCTATAAGGACTTCCTGCTCCTTTACACCTTCCAAAACCAAGCATAAATTTTTCAGTTACACCATACTCTAATGCAATACGCATATCTGTTAGATTATCAAAACCAAACATGGATTGCACACCACCATTAGTTCCTGCAATATCACCAAACTTGTGTTCAATCCTGAATTCCCATGTTTTATTAGGTAGCATTTCGACAGAATGTCCATTAATTACACGTGTGCCGGTAAAGGTATAATTCGATTCTTCCTCCTCTTCAGGCACCACAGGCTCGTCTTGTGAAAAACTAAAATGAGCAAGAAAAATAAAACTTAATGTAAATAGATAGTTGAAATACTTCATTTTCATAATTTATAAGATGACAAAATTAATGATAAAGTTGGCTCGCAAGATTAAATAACTTATTTTGTGATTAAAATAGATTCAATCCAAATAAGTACCTTTGAAAGATGAACAATAAGGCGTATTTAAGAGATCTGTATAAGAAGAAACGAAACCTTTTAAATACAGAAATGCTTGAGCAAATTGCAAAGCATTGCGCGGAGCAAATAAGTCCATTTGATTTCAAAGGTAAAATCGTTTCTGTGTTTTTGCCCATTCAAAAATTTAATGAAATTGACACCTCAGCGATGATTCAAAAAATTATTACTAGTGGAGGTAGCGTGTGTGTTTCTCGTGCTGACTTTAAAGAAAAGTCTATGGAGTTTTTTATTTACGAGGAAACTGCTCAGATTGAAGAAAATAAATTCGGAATTCCAGAGCCTATTTATGGCGACATTTGCGAAATTTCGAAAATAGATTATGTATTTGTTCCTTTATTGTGCTTTGATGAAGATGGAAACAGGGTTGGCTATGGGCAAGGATTTTATGATAAATTCCTATCGTCCTGTAAAGACAATTGCATCAAAATTGGGCTCTCTCATTTTGATCCTGTATACAAAATAGAAGATTGCAGTGATCTGGATATCAAATTAGACTTTTGCATAACCCCAAATAAAACATATGCCTTCAGATAAAAAAAATCAAGGGCGCTATCACTTATTGATTATCTTCCTTATACCTATAAATCTAGTATGCTTATTCTTGTCGGGAAGCATCATTATTCCTATTATGTCCCTATCGCTTTCTATTTTGATTGCCTATTTTGTACTTTTTCGTTCAAAAAAAGGAGTGTAAATAATCTATTGTAAATAATTGTTATTGAAATCCATTAAGGTATAAGATCTATTGTCTATAATCACATGTTGGATTTGATTTGCTCCGAGAAAACGCATAATAATCTTTCTGTTTTCCTGTGTGTTTTCAACCATACTGATTTTAGCAATCTTCGTTATTTCTGAAAAATCAACAGTAAAATAATTAACATAATATTTTGCAAATTGATCAACAGCCTCTTTTTTTGAATCAACAGGGAGTTTAAATTCAAATTTTCCTATTTCTTTGTCTCTAAAAAATTTAACTTTATTATCAATAGTTGCTTCTTGAGACAACAAAACTAATGAAGTAAAGGTGAAAAATAAAAGTGAAAATATTGCTTTCATAAAATTAGGTTTGAGCTAATATAATTATAAATTTTGAAATTGGTTACTATGAATTCCCTTTTATTTTGTTTAAATGAAAATTTATTAGAAGCGGGTTGTGATGAGGCAGGAAGAGGTTGTCTTGCTGGACCGGTAGTGGCCGCTGCAGTCATTTTGAGAAATCCAATTGAAGGATTAATGGATTCAAAAAAATTAAGTGAAAAGCAACGACTTGCCTTAAGAATTAAAATAGAAAAAGAAGCCATTTCTTTTGCCGTTGCTGTGGTATCCCCCAGAAGAATTGAAGAAATAAATATACTGAATGCAAGTATTGAAGCGATGCAAATTGCATTAAGTGAATTAAAAATACAACCGGAATTTATCCTAATAGATGGTAATAGATTCAAGTCCTATGAAAATATTCCTCACACTTGTGTGATTAAAGGTGATGGTAAATTTCAATCGATTGCTGCGGCCTCTATTCTAGCCAAGATATACCGGGATGAAATTATGCATGAATTAGATGATGAATTTCCAGAATACCAATGGAAGCAAAATAAAGGATACCCTACGATTGCTCACCGCTCGGCCATCGCAAAACATGGTGCTTGTATTCAGCATCGAAAAACATTTCAATTGTTATCCAAGAAACCCAAATAGAGTTAATAAAGTAAACAATCTGATGTTCATTTATTCTTCCTTCGTCAATAGAATCGAGCTGATTTGGAGGTAATTTTACTCCAAATATAAAAACATGTTCAAAAGAGTTTCTGGTATAATTGTTATAATTCTTAGTCTATGTTGGATCATTTATGCAGCAGTAGCAGTTTTAAAACCTAATGAGGCCAATGACTTTCTTTGTTCCTTTGGAAAGGAAGACAGTACGGTATTAGCGATTCATCATATTGATGAATTTGACTGGCAAAACACAAGTTTTTCTACACTAGGAAGCAATAAAGATATTTATGCCTCTATAGCGAAATATTTACCTCTGTACAATTCTGTTTTTATCAGTCAAAATAGACCTTTAATTGTTATTGAAATTAAGGAGAAATGGACCAGAAGTTTAGTTAATAATTTAATGAAAAAAGGGATCTTTCCTTTTGAAATGACTGGATTAAATTCATTTAAATACGGCAAATATATTGGAACGTACAAAGGCAAGCAGCTCGTGCTATATAACATAGAATTGACCTTAAGTGCACTAGAAAAAGAAGCGTTTAAAACCGATCAACAAGCCAGTTTTTCATTGGTGGATTTCAGAAATAATAAAATAGAAATCTCTGATATTTATCAAAAAGACGAGGCTCAAATAAGCTATAAATGGAGTTCTTTTAAGATTAAAAAGAAAACCTTAATCGATGATCGAGAAACATTTTCTGAAGTGATTCCAAATGCTTTTGAAAGTTATCATTTTTTCGAAAAAGCCTATTTATCAGCTGAAGATAAATTATTTAAAAACTGTGCCTTGTCGAAATGTGTTTCAACAGGTATTGTTGAGCTTAGAATAAAGGGCGGACTTGTATATATTTTTGATCTAATAGACGGACAAAGTCCCATACAATTAATGAATGAAAAAATGAATTTGAAGGAAGAAAATGGCGACTTTGCATTCTTTAAATCTATCGCTCTTAGATCTGAAAATTTGGAATTAAGTAAAACCGGCGGATATATTTCTGAATTAAATGGCTTTGCAATGGTTTCAAATGACAAAGAAATTCTAGACATAGTATTGACTGAAATTGAAATGGGGCATACCCTTTCCACAAATAATAAATTATTTGATCGCTTTCATTATTATCTACCTATCAAAATCTCTGAACGCTTTATATCCAATGATAAAAACTATTCATCAAGTGTTTTTAATCTTAAAAAGGTTCAAACTTCTGTCAAGTTAGGGGACCAAAAATCTGATACTACTAGCGAAGAGGAAAAAGATTACTTTACCATGAATCCTGGCAGTAATATACTACTTTTCACCGCCCTGGCGGGTAGAGGGAATTTGGTTGTTTTTACGGAAAATCAGGCGCTTCAAGGATATAAAAATGGTGTGAAAAAATGGTCGCATTCTTGTACTAGTCCATTGAAGTTGGCTCCGAAAAAATTAGAGTTTTCGAACGATGAAAGTGAACATATTGGCTTGTTATTTGAAAATAATTGTGAAATAATCGACAAGATGGGGCGCAGTATTTTGAATATCAAGGGTGAATTTGACTTCAATCCAATTCGAATTAAAAATAAGGAAGTATTACAATATCTATTAATTCACAACAAACAACTTCTTGCCTTTAATGAAAAAGGATCAAAACTTTTCGCAATTAATGAAAAAGAAGATATAGAAATGTATCATGCTTTTATAGTAAAGAATAAGGTGTATTGTTCATTAAAAACTAAATCGCAATATAGCATCATTGATATTGGAACAAAAAAAATAATCCGTTCCACCTCAATTTCACAAAATTCTACCAATTTTAATATTCATGAAAATGGAGATTTAACTTTTATCGAAGGGAATAGGTATTACTTATTACAAACGAATGGAATTAAAAAAGCCTTGCCAACAGATGCAGTTTGGGAACTACAAAAAAGCTATTTAGACAAAAATATGCTGTTTCTACTCTTTACAAACGGGGGACAATTGAAGCTCATAAATAATGTAGGAAAGGTAATTTGGATTAAATCAATACCTGTAAGAGAGTTTTCAAATATTTCAACTACTAAGATTGGAAATGAGATTTTGATTGCAATTTTTGATGGTATCGAAAATAAAGTTTTATTTTACACTTCGAAAGGAGAAAAATTAAATACAAATATCAAACATGCAAGTACAGAAGTTCAAGTGACTCCTTTTGGAGCGTCAGGAACCTCAACAACAACCCTTTTAGGGAATTTAATAATACAATATAATAGCTATTAATTATGAAAAAAATTATTACACTACTATTAATTTCCATCACTAGTTTCGTTGGAGCCCAAAATTATCTTGGTTTTCAACAGAGCAACTATTCAGGTGTGATGGGAACAACTGTTCAACCGGCTAGTTTTGTAGATGGACGTTATAAATTTGATTTAAATATTGCAAGTTTAAATTTCAATTTAACTCAAAATTTCGGATCTTTTAATGCCAACGCAATGCGTGCTGCTCAAGGAAATGGAGGGTTTTGGTGGGCAAAATCATTTGATTCTGTTCAAAGTAATATATGGCCCAATCCAGACTCCACTTTCATTGATCGTTTTGTAATTCATAATTACAATAAAGACTCGAAGAAATCTATGGGATTCTATAACAATGTAGAAGTTGATTTGATGAATTTCGCATTTCATATTTCACCCAAAATAGCAATTGGATTTATTGCAAAAGCAAGGACAATAACTAATATTGACAATTTAGATCCAAAACTTGCAGTACTTGCAGAAAACGGTATGGATTATCAACCTTTGTGGAATCAAAAATTTAATGAAAAAATATTAAATATTAATCATTTGGCATGGACCGAATATGGATTTAATTATGGTCAAGTGATTAAGGATGATGGAGAGCATTTTTTAAAAGTTGGTGGAACTATTAAATATCTTGCAGGATTTACAGCTGCTTACTTTTATACCAATAATTTCAACTATGATATTAAAAACAAGGATACTTCCTATAGTTTAACAGGTGACTTTAACTACGGTTATTCAAATAATTTAGACAAACTCACTTCTCCCAACGCACAATTAAATGGTACTAATTGGCAAGAATATGCTAAAAAGTCGTCGACATTTGGAATGGGTATTGATCTTGGTGCTGTTTATGAATGGCGCGAAAATTATAAGGATTACAAATACGACATGGATGGTAAAACGAATATTTGGGCTAGAAATAAGAATAAATATAAACTTCGTGTAGGTGCATCTTTGTTAGACCTTGGAGGAATGAGATTTAAAAAAGGTGGTTTGAGCCGTAATTTTAGTGTCAATTCTACTAGTCAATTTGACATGACTTCGTTCTCTGGCGCCACAAGTTTCTTAGGTTTTGATCAAACTATTGATAGCTTAATCAAACAACCTAATGATAACAGTTGGACTGCAAGTCAAGATACGGCAAGTTATTTTACAATGAGAACGCCCACAGCCTTAAGTTTTCAAGTCGATTATCATATTTGGAAAGGGTTTTATGTGAACGCAACAAGTATGCTGAACTTAATTTCGAGAGGTAAGGATACAAAAGTAAAAGTGCCCAATCAATTCTCCATCACACCTAGTTTCGATGTT
>Ga0304728_1000194_pt1 | contig 49212 bp, 28 predicted proteins | sample C_130625_MF_Meta_FD_190476 | JGI IMG/M metagenome (GOLD analysis project Ga0304728, IMG submission 190476) | Freshwater microbial communities from Lake Croche, Canada to study carbon cycling - C_130625_MF_MetaG (v2) (version 2) | ecosystem: Environmental > Aquatic > Freshwater > Lake | place... | reverse complement strand
GCGAGCGCTTGCGACGGCGGTGCGGGCGTGGCCGCAAGCATCTGTGACGTCAGAGCTTTCATCTGGTCTAGGATCTTACTGAGGTCAAATAAGGGCATGGGTCTAGCAGCCAGCCGCTCGTTCATGCCGATGGTCCGGTCGATCGTCGGATACACAATGTCGAAAACCGACGGCCGGGCGGCGCCATCCTGCGGCATTTTGAGGGCGTTGACGACCTCCCACGCACTGGCGAGACGACTCGGAAGCCCGGGTGTGTTGAAGGTCACGATGGATGGATCGGACGTGCCGATGGGATATTCGAGTGCATGGAGATTTTGATAGAACCGCTCGGGTCTATTGGCCTCTATGCCGTGAACCATGGCACATGTCCAGCAATAAAATGTGAGCGTGAAAGCCAAGAGGAGAAATGTCTCAAACTTAGGAAGCGAAGATCTTGCGCCCATGTCCGGGCGGCGTGTCTCTTTTATATCAAGTTACGTCAAATGGCACGGGATTCAAAATAATGCCATAGAAAAATGTGAGGATGAGAGCAAGACCCACGAACTGAAAGAATTCGGACGAGGACAGCAGAGCGCGCTTTGATTTGAGCACGAAAAACACGACGTATCCCGAAGAACTTCCCGCGTAGTTTTCGAAGTAGATGTCGACGTTGGGGTGCTGTGCCTTCACTGCGTCGACGAGTTGCATGTGCACGATGTTGTAATTGATGAGCATGAGGGTGCAGTCGTCCCTGACCCGGATCGTTCCGCCGTTGCGCGCGAGGTTGAACGTCCCGGAGAGACTCTGCCGGAGGTCGTCGATCGCGGCGGGCATGTGCGCGGCACGCGGGTCTTTTAATGCAAATGCGGTGCGGTGGTATATATAGGGCGCGACCGGACGCAGCATGTCGTGTTCACAGAGCAGCATCGAGGATTTTGCCGGCGATCTGGATCAAGATTTTACGACGCTGAAAGGGTCCGAGAAGGAGCAGGCCCGGACCGTTATCGCCGGCATGTTGCGTTTTCACAAGCAGACCGACTTCAATGCAGCGGTCGACATCGCTGCACACGCGAACCAGAAATTGCGCGACAAGCTCGGCAACATAATGACGGACATATGGAGCCGCAACGCGAGCGACGCCGAGGCCGCGACAGGCCAGCTCACGTCGCATGAAGACATCCAGACGTACATGCGCGACATGCTGAAAGAGCACGTCGACACGAACAAGGCGCTTCTGCTCAAGTGCGACAACGACACGCTGTGCACGTGGATTCTAAGTTTCGTGACGTCGTGGGAGACGCAGTACAGGAACAGTCCGAACAAGTACGACATTGCGGAAAACATCCTCTCGGTGATGAGCGAGGCTGTGCAGCACGTGGCCCCGCATCTGGAGGGCACGCCCTTCGACGTCGACGAGCTGGAGACCTGCTACGCGGAGCAGGCGCCGGTGTACGGCAAGTTCGTGCCCTTGCTGTCGTGCGAAAGCGCGGTGGTGCGCTTCTACTTCCGACACCCGGCCATCGCAAAGTACATGGTGCTGGTTGCCGGCAAGCTGCTGCAGCGGCGCGAGTGCAACCGCAGCGGGGTGTACAGCAGCGGCCGGCAGCGGAATGACGTTGCGCGCGAGCTAGAGCGTGCTGTGTGCGACCTGAAGTTCAGGCTGCGGTCGATCGAGCGTCGGGCGTACCATGTGGACAACTTTGTCTGGTTCTTCCTGGACCACCGCAGACCCGACGCGTGGAGCGCCCCGAAGAGCGCGCCCGGAAGCAGCCCCACGCCGTCCGGCGTTTTGGCGTGACGTCTCGAGAATACGAAAGTCGCACACCGACAGTATAAATGATTCGCGTGCGGCAGTAAATGTCCGTCGGCGAAACACAAGCCACGAGATTTTCGCGGGAGTCACAGTTCAACGCGAGCGCAGCCGGGAACGTGGCCGGAGACAGCTACAGCGGGACCGACTCACAGCAGCTTATGAACCAGTACGAGGCGCTATTTGGGCCGGCCGGCCGCGACATCAAGGTCGACTCGCAGCGCAACAAGCGGCACCAGCGCTGGCATCTTCCAGACTCGCTCAAGGGCTACAACTCGTTCCTGACTGACCGCATCGACGGCCTGATCACGGACGCGACGAGCAGCCCGTTCACGAGGAACATTCTGCCGTACTTTTACCTGGAGAACCCGGACGCCAAGATCAAGTGGAACGTGTACAGCTTCGACGAGGGCATGGCGTCGCGCGTGCCGTACGAGTCGGCGGCGCGCGTGCTGACGCAGACGAAGAGCTCGCAGTCGGGCTACGCGATCCGCCAAGGTCTCGCGATCGCGATGGAACACAACTTCCTGGCGTCGGATGCCGGGCGCGCAAACTTCAAGCACCAGCTGACGCAGCTGGTGGGGTCGATCCAGCTGACCAACGACCTTGACGTGCACATCGCGCTGCTGCAGGCGCAGTCGTACGAGAAGGTCGTCAGCGAGAAGTACTACGGCACGGAGCGCACGCTCGCGCGCACCGGCAAGCACTACTGCGACATGTTCGGCGTGTACAACAAGATCACGAACGCGCTCGACCTGCTCATCGAGGAGGCGCGCACGAAGCTGAAGACTTGGGGCAGCGAACCGCCGACGTTCATGCTGTGTCCGAGCAATCTGACGCTGCACCTGACCATGTCGCCGGAGCGCACCAACTACATCACGAACGGCCCGGACGGCCTGAAGCGCCTCGCGCAGGGCCCGGACCTGCCGTCGTACCGCGGCCTCAGCATCATCCACTCGCAGAAGTTTGCGCTCGAGGCCGGCCGCGAGCCGCGCAACGTGCTGCGGCGCAAGGTGCGCGTCGCGGAGTACTACTGGATTCCGCAGCAGGACAACCGCCTCGGCGACTGCTCGTACGAGTTCTACGACCAGAGCTCCGACTCGTTCAAGAATTTCACAAAGAGCGAGCTGATCAAGAAGAGCGGGGTCGAGGACTGGATCAAGGAGCAGTGGGCACAGAGGGGCGCACACGAGATCCCGAACAACCACATGACCGAGTTCGACTTCAAGAAGTGCGACGTGCTCGTGCTGCGTCCAAACATCGAGCACGAGATGCTGAGCATCATTATGGGCCGGGGCGGAACACAGGAGCTCGGCTCGACGTTCTGGGGCCAGACGGAGCTCGCGTGCTACGACGACGCACAGCACGGCATCTGGGGCATGAGCTACAAGTACCACGAGCGCGCAATTGTGACGAACGAGCGGAACCTGATCCGCATGTTCGACGTCGCGTTCGACGGCTACAACGGCGGCATGGGCTGCGACATCATGCAGTGGAACAACGATGCCATCAACGAGTTCCGACGCGACACCGAGTCCCTCGACGGCCCGTACAGGGGCAAGAGCATGGTCGTGCTGGCCTTTCCGACGATCCGAGTCAAGGAAGCGTACCTCTCTTACAGAATCAAGAGCGGCCATTCAGGAAATACGCCACCAGAGCATGAAGATCCAGCAGATAATAACCTGATGCTGGATCTGGAACGGGTACTCCGAAAGATCGCACGCGTCAACCCGCTGACGTGGAATCAGCCGGAGCGGTTGCTGGAGACACTGCTATTCGACTGTAGGACCGAGTTTGAGGCTTTGCATGCGTACATGCATTATGATGCAGGGGCTCTATACACCCAAAATGCTTGGAACAGAACTGCGATGCTTATTGATGCCGAAATTTTCAATGTAGATATCAACGTCGTGGGTGGCGCGCAGATTGCCATTCGGTCAAAAGGATCGTTTTGTGCGCATATAGCACAGATCAATCACCTGAGTGGCGTCAGGTCATGCTTTGTTACAGTACAGGGTTTGTTTCTATTCTGTATCGCCCGAGTGATAGCGGTTTACATGATACAGAATGTCTATTCAACTGGCTGCAGGGAGTACGAGCAGATCACACAGATCGTTACTGAGTTGGACGCGCTACTGCCCGCCGGAAATGTTGCCATCCATGATGTGCAGAACCTCGCGATGCGTCTCCAGCAAACCACTGGCATAAACTGCAGTGTTCTTTTGGATGCGCTGTACTTTTCGAATCGTACAGACAATGACGCAGGAAACACGCAGTACTGGCACTGGCTTGAGTTTTTCTACAGCAACGAGAACAGACCGAACGGGTCAGCGGGCGAGGACATTCCGAATCCGCTGATCTTGCCCAAGATGTTCAGTCCAGATTCCGAGCCGCGGGTTTTCGTCGACGCCGAGAGTTCGATTCCGGTTTCAGACAGCTCGAAGTATGACCTGGCCCGCTTTTTGAGGCAGCACATGACGAAGAAGACGTTCTGTGGCGAGCGGAACAACGATGCGTACAAAACGTATGCGGAGCAGTTGGAAGGCACCTTCACTGCGCAGGTGAACATATCGCCTGGCGAGAACATCCGCGCAAACACGACGCAGATTCCGACGCTTTGCTACCACGGCAACATGAAAGTGAGGCGCGCAGGGCTCGTGGTGGACGAAATCAAGTGCATCGGGCACATGGGCAACAGCTACCCGGGGATGGCGAGCGTGCGGGAGGGCCGTGGCATGCAGAGCATGAACGCGACGGCGCAGATTGTGCATTTGCAGTGATGTCATCTATAAGCGGGCGGGCGTCAACGTATGCTGGACGCAAGGGCGGGCGCCGCGTGCGACTTTCGGCTCGTGTCGACGTACGTGCCCCTGCTCGCGACGATTGTGCGCGCGCAGGTCCTGATCTTCGCTGCCTTTGCGGTCGAACCACTTGTTCCTGCGCACGTCTATGCGGCGATGCTGCTGTTCGCGGTGTACTTCGACACGCTGGTGCATGCCGGCGCGCTCAGCAGCGCCGTCGGCGGACACCTGCTGCCGGTCTGCTTTGTGTGGATGGTGCGGCCGCTCGGCGCGCCGGTGGCCGTGACGCGCGACGCGCTGCTGTCAGTGAACGTGCTGTGGTACGCGGTGGTGCACGCACTGGTTGCGTCGTACACGTTTCGGCGCAAGGTCCCCGTCGGCGCCGTGCCGATTCTGGTGGCGAACGCGGCCCTCGCGGTCGGATGTGTCTGGTTGTCGACCGCCCGCGTCTCGATGCTTGAGATGCACGCGCGGAGCGTGTGCTACTATGTGTTTGTGTATGTACACTTCTACGTCTTCCAGACACGGTCGCAGTGGGACGCGGGCACGCACGCGTGCCTCGGGCCGCACCTCGGCCTGCACCTCCTCCTGGCAGACGCGCGGTTCGCGGCGGTGTCGGCGTGCTGTCTCGTCTTCATGTGCGTGCGCGTGTACCTGCAGCGCCAGGACCACCACGACTCGGAGCCTGCGCTGAGCGCGGCTGAGTGCGGCGAAAACGCGCGCGCGGGAATCGACGGGAGTATCGAGGACGCGGCCATGGCCGAGCTTCTGCAGGAGCTGCTCGCGGCGAAGGCCGTGGCGCAGGAGGGCTAGGCGGGAGCGTCCCATACGCGGCACAGTGACGCAAACGTGCCGGTTAACAAGTTGATTGATTTGACCTGATGTACTGCCATAGAGTCCCTTGTGATGGGGTATGTCAACTGATTCTGTTTGGCGGCTGGGTGATCGTGGAAGGCAGTGTGCATGTTTATCACTTGTGCACCGATGATCTTCATAAAGTATGTGGTCCGCATATCCTCGTGACCATACACTTGCGTTGGATTGAGGTCAATCCAACGTGTTATGGCTGCGGTATTCAAAATATAGAGCTGACCCTGAGTGAAGTTTCGAATATGAGATGCCCATGACATGTCACGAAGGCCATGTGCAAGATACAGTTTGATATAAAATAATGGATCATCAATCGAATCGAATTCTTCGTATCTGCCGATTATGGAGGGGGTGCTTCTTGACACAGACTGTATAACGGATGAAAGTTTGTCTGGAATAAACGCGGTATCGTCGTCTACCTTGGCATAGAAGTCGAAGCACGGTAATTGCTCCAGGACTTCTTTGAAATAAGTGTATGTTTTCCCGTCGTTCATGTTCTCGGCGCACGAAAGCGTGAATATGTCGCGGTAGATGGCGGCCTCTTTCCTGAGAATGACCTGTTCCCTCTCGGTACGCGGAGCCCCGAGTACAAACACGGTGCTGTGTACTTCGCTGTTGAGATGGCACTGCACCTGCTGCCGCGTCGCATTGCGCCATGGCGCCTTCTCGGCAGTCGAAAACACTCCGTACAGCACGAGTGCGCGTCGGCCGCCGCCACACAATCTCGAGGCCATGGCTTTGTTGTCCCTGGCATCCGCGGCATACGAGTGCACCGGTTCCGCCTCGCCAAACTGCCACAACGCAAACGCTGCAAGTGTGCACAGTGCGGCAATAAATCCGAGTCCGGATCTGTTTTGCTTCATTTGACACATGAGAAGCAGACGATATATATCGCGATCAGCGTCCATGTTATTATAAAACACGACATGGACAAGACAAATGATCGAGACGAAGGCGTCGAGCAAGATCCTCGAGCTGCTGCGAGGCGTGCTGGAGCGGACTGCCGACGTCGAGGTCGCGACAGGGCGCACGTCGATGAGCTGCGGACTGCGCTCGCTTCTGACGAGCAAGGAGCAGGTGAGCACGCGGGAGACTGGCTTCACGCGCATGCAGCGGTGCCGCGACGCGCTCGCGCGGCTGGATGAGCGCGGCTGGAAGCGCAGCTACCACCAGCGCCTGTTCCACGACGACTTCCTGAAGGCGTGCACGCGCATTTTCTGGAAGCTCGAGCCGGCAGGGACGTTTGCCCGGCAGCATCTCGAGATCCTTCGGCGCAACAACTGGACGCACATCTCGCAGGAGGTGCTCGTGAGCACGCCGCGGCGTTTTGGAAAAACAATAAGCGTGAGCATGTTTGCGGCGGCGATGCTGTACGCGGCACCGAACGTCGAGATCAGCATCTACTCGACGTGCAAGCGCATCTCGCAGAAGCTCCTGCGCAACGTGCAGAAGTTCTTCGGCGTCATCTGCAACGACGACGTCGCGACGAGTGGATTCTCGATCACGCGCAGTAATATGGAGGAGATGGTGCTCAAGGGCCCCGTGGGCATCCACGACGTGCGCGTCGTGAACTCGTATCCGAGCAAGGTAACGCGTGTCGTAAAAGTCATGTGAATTCCACCTGCTTGTCTGCCTGCATGTTTGCTTGCATGTTTGCTTGCATGTTTGCATTTGCCTTGCTATGCTGGCGTGTAGAACGGGAACTCGGCGACGTATGCGAGGTATGTGACGCCGAGCATCACCTTCGCCGCCATGCTGAGGAAGGTGTAACACGCAAACGCGACGCGGAACGAGAGCTTGACTTGGTCATGGGTGACCTCTTTTGACGGGAAACACGGGATCATGCCGAGGAACCACGCCTGCCCGATTGCGACGACCATGAAGAGCGTGAAGAACACGCCCTGTCCGATGAGGATCGCGACGAGCCACGGGGGGACGCTTGGTTGGTTGTCGAAGCACTTGTCCTGTGCGAAGTTCGAAATCAGGATGCCCCACACGAGAACGTGGAGCACCGTCGACGGCACGAACGACCAGTACCAGAGCTGATACGAGATTTTTTTCGGAAGGGAGTGGAATGCGGGCGCGATCGGCAAGAAATTGAAGGCGACGGGTGTGTTCATGGCGTCGTACCTGGCGTCCTCGAGCCACCGCAGCGAGAACGCGCACTCCATCGCAAACCCGAACTGCACGAGTGCACCCTGTGCAGCGGCGAGCAGCATCAGCGTTTGCGCGTCGCGAATGGCAAGACACGCGGCGATGACGAGGACCATAGACGGCGACGTGAATGCGTACTCGAGCCAGCGCGCAGCGCACGGGGTCTCGAAATATTCGTATTTGCCTTCGGCGAGTGCATGGCGGTACTCCCAGAGCACGTTGAGCTGTGCCAGACAGGAGACTCCAAATATCAAAAAAAGGAGATTGTACCCGTTGAGGCGGACACCGAACGGCGCCGATTTCGCGGGGACCCACGAGCCGCTCACGCTGTAGTTGGCGAAGTCCGCTTGCAGCGTCAGTAGTGTCAGATCGGCTCGCGGACAGCTCTGCTTCAGGTTTCCTCGGGCGGCCGCCGTGCTTACCACGAAGGCAGGCCTGTACAGCTCGTACACGGCGACCGGATTCGTGCTGTTTGCTCGCGACAGGATGATTGCGGCGGCGAAGCAGCCAGCGTGCAAGACAGCAGCAATCGCAGCGAGAACGGCCGTGCAGTGCACGCTCGAAGCCACAAGAGTGTCGAACGTGACGCGCTTTTTGACTGCATTTTCGATTGGAAATATTGGTGTGACTTTCATCATCGTGTGCGCCGGGCGTCGTGTATATATAGTATCCGCCAAGGAAGTATACTCCGTGTTTATTTCGTGCAGCGGTGCCAATAGGAGAAAGCCGCGGGCGGCGATATGCCTTCCGCGGCAATGAACCTGGAGGACTTCCTGTCAAAAATGCCGGTGGACCTTGGCGAGTTTCTTGTCCCGGCCACACGCGCGCTGCTGCTGCGGCGCGTGAGCACGAGGACGCGCGACGCAGTCGAAAAGTTGCACTGCCGCGTCGACGTGCAACCTGGCAAAATGATCCGGCGGATGTACGGCGGCGAGAACGCGACGGCGGCTGACAGGCGGGAAGCAGTCCAACTGTTTCTCGTGCGCAGCCTGCAGCTGAGTTTTGGCGGATTTCGGCTGCGAAGCTTCACGCTGCACGGCATGGTGATCGGGCAGCCGGACAGTCTCAACGCGATGCTGCTACACGCGAGCGGGCTGCAGGTCCTGGACATGTACAACAACCACATCGACGACGCGGAGATCGGCGGAGTGTTCGCCTCGATCCCGTCGTCTCTGCAAGTGCTGCGGCTCGCGCGGCAGTGGATCAATCGCGCGGCGGTGACGCCCCTGTGCGCGCTGCTGGCGAGACTGCCGCTACTCGAGGAGCTCGATCTCAGCGAGAACTACCTGAACTCGTTCGGCATGGAGGCGCTGACGGCAAGCGTCGCGAGCGCGCGTCTTTCGCGTGTCTCGCTCGGGTTCAACCACCTCAAGTCGCGGTTCTGGAACGAGCATCCGGAGATTGGCATCGACCGATTCGTGCTGCAGAAGCTGGACGTCCAGCACAACATGCTGCAGGGGGTGTTTGGCGACAGCATCTACGCGTGCGTGCGGGGCAGCGGGCCTGCGCTGCACGATCTCAACGTGTCGTACAACGACCTGCGCCCCGTCGGCGTCTCGTACCTGAGCGCGGCGATTCGGGGGTGCTGCTCGCTGCGGCATCTCAACCTTGCGGGCAACCTGTGCGGAGACGCGGCGCTGGCCTTGCTGCTCGCGGCAGTGAATCCGACAGAGTCTGCCGGGCAGTGTATGCCCCTTGAGTCACTGGACCTGGCGCACAACCACCTGACGGGTGCGAGTGCGCGCAAGTTCCACCAGTGCGTGGTGGGCAGCGTGCTTCAGAGGAGTCTACGCAGCGTCTCGTTTTCGTACAACGACATTTTCGACCCGGGTGCTCTGCTAGTACTGCAGGCGCTTCTGCCGTGTGCAATGACCAAGCTCGGGCTCGCCGAGGTTGCGATGGGGACGCCGTCCGGGATGAGCCTGGCAGGCACCATGCTGCATTGGCCGCAGCTGGCCTCGCTCGACGTGCACGGGAACGCCCTGTGCAGCACGAGCCTGGTGCTCATCGCACAGGGCATGAGCGAAAACAAGAGCAGACAGAAGAGCGTCATGTTTACTGGCAACTGGGGCGAGAAAGAGTGCAGCGAACAGCTGGAACGCATCATGAGGGGGGGTCACACGCACGCAACGCTCGCGCAAGCTCGCTCGTGATGCGCTCGCGCTTCAGCTGGAGCTCCGGCGCGGGCGGCGCCTGCTTGTCCCACGCCTCAAAGTCACAGCGGCGTCCGCGCAGGTCCGGTGGGACGACCCAGACGCGCTGCAGGCAGTCCCACCGCGCGCCAAGCGCCTTGGCCGCGTCTTTCTGCGCAAACGGCACACAGAGCACCCCGTCCCACTGCTCGTCCGCCTTGCGCTTCGTGGGCAGCTTCATGTTGGTGGTGCTTGGTGACTTTTGTGGCTTTTGTGGCCTTCGTGGCCTTCGCGGCCTTTCGTCATATGCAGCAAAAAAAACACTTGACAAGTCGGAACGTTAGCGACTCATGGAACCTTAGCTCAAGCAATCTGCGTTTAGGACAAAGTTTGGACAAGCTAAAAAGGACAAAGTTTGGACAAGCTTCGTTTCGAATAAAAAAAGGACAAAGTTTGGACAAGCTTCGTTTCGAAGAAAAAAAGGACAAAGTTTGGACAAGCTGTAGGTTAAACAGGAAAATGCAGTATATAAGACCGCCCGCCGGCGTTCATCGTGTGCTGCAGCCGCGATCCAGGATGCAAGTTCTCGTCGACATTTTGTTGTTTTATTTGTCTTTTGTTTTATTTTACCGAGTGGGCTGGTTTATCCGTAATTTAATCGTGTTGGTTGGCGAGCAGCTGAAGGAGACAACCGAAAAAAACGAAGCGCTCGAACGCAAAAACAAAGAGCTCGAAAGCGCAAATTATGAGCACAAGAGAGCGTTGGATAGGTTGCAATATGCCGACCGCGCGCTGGCTCGGGCACAGCTCACTACAGACCCTTATGAAATGAGCGAGGCTGCCGAGAAAGCAAGGATTGGGTATATGACTTTCTACCTCAGATCAGATTCGTTCGTAAGCCCCATGTTGTCAGGTTCAATCCGCGCGACCTACTTTTGCACGGACATGGCCGACGACAACATCGATCGCTTGCGCGCGCTCGCGGTAGCCATGGGCACCCACCGTCGTCTCGGACAGAACAGTCCATTGTTGAGGCTCGCGCCCGAGATTCTTGAGGAACTCGGTCTTATTTCGATTCGAGTCCCGTGGATTTAATAAACGTCGACCTCAGCCTCATTGGCGATCGCGATTCGCGATTAACCGACTGCGATTAGCCGATTAGCCGATTAGCCGATTAGCCGATTAGCCGATTAGCCGATTAGCCGATTAGCGCGATCGGCCGGCGATTCTTTAAAAGAAAAGTCTGCAGACTTCATGCCGACACGATTGCTCGAGGCCCGCGAGCCGCTCTATCTGCTCTCGATCGAACTTGGTATTTTATACGTCGTGGCTTTCGGGCTGCTCTCGCTGAAGACAGACAACATGCTCTCCGTCGGCATGGCGTACACCGCCGTCCTGTGCACGTTTCTGTTGGCATACCTGCTGCCGGCGCTCGGCCTGCTCTCAGAGCTGCTTGGGTTCGAGGACGGTTACCACGCAGTGATGGCCGGCGCACGTGGCGCGGCCGTCTTCGTTTCCGTGGCGTTCCTGCTGATGGTCGTGCTCATCACGTCGCTCTGGTCGAGTCCGCAGACGCCGTATCTCGAGCACATGGGCCTCGCCAACGCGTCCGTCGCGGACGTGTTCCTGAAGTCGAGTCTCTCCGAGAACGACTGGGTGGCGAAACTGCACGCCATTGTCGCGCTGAGCTTGCTGTTTCTGATCCTGGTGGTGCAGAGTTCGTTTTTTTATGCGATCTACGGCGCCGACGACAGGCGGGGCGTGTTCACCGTCGCAGATCTCTTTGGCTTGTTCGTGCGATGCTCGCTTCTGCTTCTGTGCGTCGTGATGGACAGCACGGACTTTTTCGGCGACGGAGTCCAAGTGGGTCCGCAGATGCTGCCATCGCTGGCGTTCATGACGCTCCTCGTCGTCTGTGACTTCTGCGATACTATGTTGGAGCACGAGATGGACCGGCCTGACAGCAAGAACTACAGCCTCCGCTTGCTCGTGTGCGGCATCGAGGCGATTGCGTCGGGCGTGTATGCACTACTTGCGCTGCTCGTCGCATTTCACTACCTGGTCGGCGGATTGGCCTTTCTGCGCGACTTCATAGCAGACACACGTTGGACGGCCGTGAACATGTTGTTTGTGTTTTTTTTATTACTCGATGCTGGCTCGGTGTTCTCGCGCGTTTTGTTGAACGCGCTCAAGCAACTACAGCACAGACGCATAGAAAGTACAGAAGGTGATATACATTTTCAACCAGTCAAACTCGCATTCTCCACACACGCATTCGAATCACCAGCCTTTGGTTCTTCGATCGACTTGAATCAGGTCGTTTTCAAGGTGGAAGCAGATAAAAAGAGTAGGTAGTGCAGTTGTGATATTAAATTGGTACAATATCAAGATGATGGTTTTGCAACCTGACATTCGCGTAAAAAAGCTTGTATTGCAAGTTTTCTTTCTTCAAATTGTCAATTTCTTTGTTGAGGATAGATTTCGATTTGCATCCCCTGGCCCACTCGTACAACCATAGGTTTGCTAGATCTTGCTTGTCCATGTTTGTAGTGTCCAACTCTTGTGTACCGTCAATCAGCTTGATTGTGCCAAAATTGTGGCAACCCTCGCGAGTGAAAGGATTCCTTACTTTATGATTGTGCTTTGGACAATAGAATTTGCGGTGGTGACCGCCTGGATGGTTGGGACGGCCTGAATCGTCGTGACCGCCTGAATCGTCGTGACCGCCTGAAGGTTCGTTTGGCCTCCAATTGCCACTTTCGTCGCGATATCCTCTGTCGTCCTCATCTTCTGCGAATGCACCACTGCCACGATCGTGAAGCAATTCTGCGTGATCAAGGCTGTCATTATGATGTAGGTCATCTAGGGTGCCGATGTGTGTTCCAAGTTTCTTTGTGCTTTTAGCGCCAGCGGCGAGCTTCTTCGAGGTGCTCACAGTGCTCGCAGTGCTCGCAGTGCTCGGTGGTTTCAACTGAGCCATGAGCCTTTGCAACTCGTCAGATGTCTGGGGGACGGTAATTTTGTCCTTGTTTGTCTTGGTCTGGAGAGCCCTCGTTTCTTTAGAGGACATGTCCTATGTCCATTGCACTTATATACTGTCAGTCGTGATTTATGTTTGTCGGCACGATCAAAAAAAAACATATTTGGCTGTACGCGCGCCTTTGACACACATGCTAAATGCCCCACACGACGCTTTTCTTCGATATCGAGACGACGGGACTCGCCGACAGCGATGCGGTCACGGTGGTCTGCTGCGAGACCTACGAAAGCGGCGCGTGCCGCGTGTTCAACTTCGCCAAGGCGGCGACGGACGACGAGCGGGCGACGCTGCGGGAGGAGCTCATCCGCGAGTTCGACGGCGCCTCCGGGCTGTGCGCGTACAACGGCGTGCGGTTCGACCTGCCGTTCATGCAGCGGGCGCTCGCGATTCCCGTCAAAAACGTGACGGAATGGGTGCTCAAGACGTCGGACATCCTGGAGCAGCTGCGCCTGCGCGACAACGCGACGTGCAAGCTGGACTTTTTGTGCGGGCTCAACGGCGTGGCGACCAAGTCCTCGAGCGGGCGCGAGGCGATCCGCATGGCGGCGGAGGGGCGCTGGGAGGAGCTCGAGGACTACTGCGCGAACGACGTGCGCATTCTGTGCGACCTTTACCGCAAGCGCGTGCTGTGCCATCCCACGCGGCGCGAGGTGCTCGTCGACCTGGCCGAGTTCGTGCCGCCGGGGTTCTACGCTTGATTTATGTTGATTTGATTGAATACAGATTCAATGAAACGCGGATACAAAGAGCGCAAACGTAGTCTGAAAGGCGACGTTCGCCGTCTGCAGCAGCACCTGCAGCGAGGCACCGGCCAGCATGAGGGCGACGAAGAGCAGCGCGACGTACGGGACGAGCTTGTACGACGACAGCACGGCACACACGCGTTTCGTCGTGAGCAGCGCCGCGTCGGGCGCGTCGAACACGCGCGCGTGGAATAGCAGGGCAGCCTGCACGTCGTCCTGCGTCTGTTGACCGAGAAGCAGCGACGTGAGCGGCTGCTGCACAAGCTGCGCCAGGCCAGCCTCGGCGCCGAGCTCGAGCGACCACCACGACAGGACGTCGTACCACTCGAGAAACGCAAACGGCTCGTCTGTGCAGGTGCGCAGGCAGGCGGCGTCGAGGCGCGCGGAGAGGCACTGCCGGCTTTTGTACACCACGTCCGGCAGCGCGATGCTCTTGGGCACGAGCTGCTGGAGCGTGTACACGAGGTCGTCGTACAGGCAGACGGGCACGGCCGGGAAGCACAGCGGGGCGTAACCGTAGCTGAGGTAGAGGACGACCGCCGGCAGGACGACCGCCGTGAGAAGCAGGGGCATGGCCAGACCGACTGCGGCGCAGACGGCGTACACGCCGAGGTAGTACAGGGCGACGACGACGGAGGCGGCGACGACGTGGCGGTGCCACTTGGAGCATGTCTGCAGCGCCTCGTAGTCGCAGCGGATGAAGTGATAGACCTCATCGGCCGCCGCGGCGAGCACGTCGAAGATCGAGTTTGGGGACTGGCCGAAGGCCGCGAGGCCGCGGTCGGCGGCGAACAGCACGCCGGCGACGACGGAGTCGTGAGAGGCCCGCAGCGCCGCGTAGTCCGACCACGACATGTTGACCTCGTCGCGCCTGCTCACGTTGACCCACGCTCTGCGAACCGACGCGGCGGGGACGGCCTGCTTCTCCATGCTGTACGCGGTGTCGACGGAGCCGAGCGCCCTCCGCGTCGTGCGCAGCATGTTCGTGAGTGGTGGGCAGAGGTCGGCCTGCAGCACTTCGGCGCCTAGCTTCGGCGGCCACGTGTTCATCCACTGCTTCTGCGCGGCGGAGGACTCGAAGACGTAGTCGAGCGAGGACGCCAGCTGCGTCGCGAGCGCCTGGCGCAGGGCGGCAGACACTCGGAAGTTCTGCTGGACGGCCTCGGCGACGTCCTCGACGGTGAGCAGGCGGCGCGCGTGGCTCTTGTTGGCGGCTTGTGGCGTAACTAGGGTACGCGGCACTAGCGTACGCGGCACAAGCGGGAGCACAACGCGCAGGACGTGCGCGAGCGTCTCGACGCTCGCGTGGTCCACGAGCGCCTCCACGTGCCAGGAGCCGTTTGTGTGCTGCACCGCCAGCGCCGGCTCGGCGGCCGCGATCTGCAGGGCGGTGCCGATGTGGCGCTGGAAAGCGTTGGCGCTCTGTACGAGGACGCGCATTGGGCTGTGGCGCAGCACGACGAGGGCGACGCGCGAGAGGTTCGTGGTGATGAGGGCGAGATTGTGCGGCTGCAGCAGCAGGCCGTGCACCGCGTCCTCGACGCTGCAGAAGGTGCAGGGCGGCAGGTGGCCGTGCAGCTCGAGCTGCGCCAGCGTCTCGCGGGAGTAGGCGTAGGCCGCCCTGCACGCGCTGCGGTGCGCAGGCATGGCGTCGCCGGCGAGCGAGTCCTGGCAAAGGCTGTTGCGCGTGTCGGCGGCGGTCATGTCGGCGGCGTCGTCGGTGCCGAGCAGGTGCCGGCGGCGCACCGCGTCGACGCCAACGACGTAGAGCTGGCCGTCGTTGCTTTCGCGCGCGCAGTAGGACGACGACGGGTTTAGGTCGTTGCACGGCGCTGTCATGCTGGTGTAGAAAGAGAACATGAAGCTCGTGGCGTGCAGGAAGCGCGCGTCCTGCGTGTACACGCAGAGCTTGTCGTAGGCTGGCATCGCCGGCCGGCCCTGCGCGACGCACCGCTGCAGCTCGAGGTCGACGAGTCCGCAGGCGCAGAACCCGGAGGCGCGCCCCGGCGCCAGCAGGCACACGCGCCGCGTCTGGCAGGCGGCGCATGACGTGAGACCGATCGACGGCTGGAGCTCGCGGTCGACGAAGCGGCAGGTCGCGTCGGGCGCCGCGCACTCTTCGTTCGCCTCGCAGCCCTGCTCGGCGAGGAGTGGCAGGTTGCAGGTGCACGTCTTGGTGACGTCGTCGCAGCCGAAAGGCGCGTAGTCCGCAAACGACACGCACGCGCCGCACGTGACGAGGGCAGAGTCGGCCATGCCAAGGCGGCACGTGTCGGCCTCCGTGCACGACAGGCGGCCGCTGTCCCCGAAGTACGTCGTGTATGTCGCCCAGCAGCGCGTCGCTGCCGGGAGGGCCGTGCCCTTGTAGTTCCGCGTCCGGTTGTTGGCGTCGGAGCACGCGGGCCTGAAGCCGCGCAGCCGCGCCTGCGTCCCCGCCAGCGAGTCGGCGATCGAGCGGTTGCAACCCGCGGGTGGGCAGAGCAGCTTGTCGAAGAAGTTGACGACGGCAACGATGGCGGCAAGCATCGGCAGGATGGCGAACTCGACGATCGGCGCGATGACGTTCTGCACGAACAAGCACGCCCATATCGAGATGTTCTTAATAAACGAAAAGTCGCCGAAGTCGAAGAGGCTCCACACGATCTGCCATATCTGCTGCTGCGCCTGCGCGATAACGGCGAGCATCAGATGCACGTACCTGTGCAGGTTGTCCTGGAAGTAGTCGGCGGTTGCGCCTGGGACGTCGAGTAAGTGGCTGACGATGAGCCCCACCACGGCAAAGAGAACCTGCCCCAGGTAGTAGAGCAGCATGACGAGCTTGCGCAGGACGAGGCGCAGCAGCTTGACGATGGCGATGACGGGGTCGAGCTGCGTGCTCCCGCAATCGGCCGCGTGCTGCGTGTTGCTGTCGGCCTGCGCGCGCGCCTCCGCCGGACACGCGCTGCCGTTGAGCTTCGCGTAGAGGCTTGCGACGGAGTCGTATACGAAGGCATTGTTGGAGGCAGAGTACTGCGAGGGGTTATAGTAGAAAGCGCGCTCGGCGCACTTGGGGTGGTTGCCGGCGGCACACAGGATGTGCGTGATCTCGGCGTTCCAGTCGGCGATCTGGGTGCACAGGGCGGCGGTCTCGTCGCTGAGCAGGCAGAAGTCCATGCTCGAGCGAGAGACGGGCGCAGCGCCGGAGGTTTCCCGCACGCAAGCGGGGATGCGAGTCGCCGGGTCTTTCCACTCGGCCTTTGCGATGCTCCCGCGGCAGGTCACCTCACCCTGCTCCCGCGCACAGAGCACCCACGGCGCGGCCCACAGAGCGTCGTCGCTGTGCTGTGGCGCGGATGCGCTCTGCTGCGCGTCTGCCGCGCGCTGGTGCTCGAGGGCGAGGCCGAGCATCGCGTCGAGCAGTTGGCCGCGCTGCCACTTGCTCTCGTCGAATAGGTCGTGGAGCACAGGGCAGTCGGTGTTCGGGGCACAGACGTGCCGCCGCAGCGCCGCGGCGATCATGCGCTCAGGCGAGACGGTCGTTGTCTGCCCTACGCTAAGCTGCGCTGGGCCGGCGAGCGGCGTCTCGCGCGAGCGGCGGTCGACGAACGACGGGGCGTCGTGCCGGTCGCACGCTGAGCAGCGGCGCTGGCGCTTGGCGGGGCGCCGCGTGGAAACGAACGCCGGCTCGAAGGTGACGTCGGCGTCGTACCAGCTGTGCTTGACGCGGCCTGTCTGGTTCTCGAAGGTCCGTCGCAACATGCGGCAGCGCGCGCTCGTGGCGTCGCTGGCGCAGAACTGGGCGGCGTCCTGCGCCTCACTGTCAGAGCCGGCCTCGAGTTTGAGCTTGCGCAACCGGCCCATGTGGCAGGCACTGCCGGGCGCGCGCGGCTTGAGCGAGCTTGCCGCTTCGAGGCGCGCACTTACCGCAGCGTACCGCAGCGCGAAGGACGGAAGTCGCCAGAAGACGTTGCAGTACGCCGACGCCGCTGGCTTGTCGAGCCGGCTGCCGTCGACGGTGCCGAAATAATCGTGCGGCCAGTCGAGCATGCTTCTGCACAGCGGCGTCTGTCCGCCTTCGAAACGTGCCAGGCTCCAGCGCCCGCGGTGTGCGGCCAGGGCTTCGAGGAGCAGCGCCCTGCCGCGGCAGCGGAAACGGGGCTTCCCGTCGAGCAGCGTCGCATCGACGCAAGCTGTGTGATCGGAGAGGAAGCGCGCCGGGTGTCTTGCGACGCGCAGCGTCTGCACCACCGTGGCGTGCGCGTACTGTGCTTCGCCGGTGATGTGCCGGAAACGGATGCGGTTGCGGTCTGCGGAGGGCGAGCGCGCGACGTAGGGCACGGTTTGATCGGCATACGCGCTGAGCCACTGCAGCGGACACTGCCAGTGCGCGCGGGCGTCGCCTGGCCACTCGTCGAGCCGGTGTCGGAGCCTGTGTGCGCTGTGCTGCACGGCCCACTCGCTCGCGATCGTCGGGAGCCACGGAGTCCCGAAAGAGGCCTGCGAGCAGCTCTGGCCCGCGGAGACGCAGGTGAGATCGAGGACCGCCGAGCGCTCGGTGTCGCGCCCGATCCAGCGCGCATGGAACCGGAGCGAGTGTCCTCCGATGTCCGTGTCGAGCAGCCCGAGCGCGGTGACCTCCGTGGCGCCGGTCGCCGGGTCGCGAAAGAGGGTGCTGTTTGCGGCGAAGAGGCCGCGTTGCACGCGGTCGACTGTTGAGCGCCGCTGCAGGTCGTGTCGCGGCTGTCCTGTCGCGCGGCCCTGCGCGCCGAACTCGAGGCGACAGGTGCTTTCCGGCGCTGGTGTCCGACTGCAGAGGTTCCCGCCCGGCATCTGCTCGTGCTGCGCGACGCTCGCGAACTCGCCCTGTGCCAGCCAGCACTTGTCGTACATGGCGCGCTTCACGCTGTCGTAGAATACCGGGAACGCCTGCTCGCAGCTTTTCAGGTCGGCCGACTTGTCACACGTGAGATCGACAAAGGTGCTGTCCTGCGCCGCGCCGAGCTGACAGCCACAGGACTTGCCGTTCGGGCAGGACTGCAGGTCAAGCATGCCGGACCACAGCGGCATCAGCGGCGCAGCGCCGGTTGGAGTCGCGAAGCACAGGCGCGTCGCAGGCGGGACGGCTTTGAGGTGCCAGTCGGTGTCGACGAGCTCGTCGAGGAAGCCAGTGTCCTGGCGGGCCATGAAGCTCGCGTAGAAGCCGGACAGCAGCATGTCGGCGTCAGCACGCGCGACCAGGTGTCCGTCGGGCGGAAGCTCCCAGCCGACCTTGAATTTCAGATCCTGTAGACAGAGACTCAGCTGTTTCTGCAGGTCGCTCGCCGCGGCGTCGGCAATCTGCTTGTTGTCTGGACACTGGAAGTTCTGGGCCTTCACGACGTGGTCGTAGAATTTGGTGCGCGCCAAATTCGCCGGAAGGGCCTGCGCTGCGGCCAGCTCCGCCTGCATGCGCTCGCGGACGTCGGGCACAAAGCGCATCGTACCGAACGTGGCCGTGGTGCCGAGAAACATGGTCTCGCGCATGTAGTACAGCGCCAGAAGCAACATTTGCTTCTGCGAGATCGCGACGCTGGCGCCGTCCTCCTTGGCGTAGTAGGACTGGTACACTTCCTCGTTCCGAAGCTCTTTCGCGCGCTGCATTTCCTGGAAGTTGAAGATCTTGTTGTAGATGCGGAACTCACCCTCGCCGTCGACCACTGGCCGCGGGATCTCGTACTCCGGTTGGTCCAGCGCCGTTGCTGGAGCAGCGCACGAGCGTGCGTAGTCGTAGTCGACCGAGTAAGCGGACGGCGTGCTGCTCGCGACGAGCGATGCGTTGAGGTCGCGCAAACGCTCGAACTCGATCTCGGGAATCATGTTGGCGTAGGTGAAGAGCGGCGACAGCGGCGTCTCGAGGCCCAGGCGCGTGGCGATGTGCTGCTCGACCATCCAGTCGACCGTGAGGACAACGTTCTTGCGCAGGTCAGCGCCGCTGCGTCCGAAGATGAAATGGAACATGACGTCGAAGAGCGTGCATTTGCCATGGTCCGCGCAGGCCGTCAGACGGTCCTGGTGGTACGACGCTGCGTCGCCGTCGCGGCTCTCCAGGCGGGCCCAGCACTTTTTGTCCGCGAGGTCGTACTGCTTGACGCTTGCGCACTCGCCGGCGTTATCAGCGCTGTCAGCGAGAGGTTCCTTGCAGACCAGCGTCGGGATCGACGGCACTTGCCACTTGTCGACGGTGTTGCGCATGAGTTCAAGCAGGCCGTCGTACAAGTCCTGTCCGTACGCGCTGGCGCTTTCGCTGCTGTAGATGTCCGGCTGCTGCTGCAGGTGCTCGCGCAGCGTGCCGCCCGCAGCCGCCCCGCGCATGATGTTGGGGCACTGCAGCTCTTCGCTCACGTCCGCGTTAGTGATGACAGTGTACCAGTTCTCCGGAGCGCCCCCGTCGGCCTTGCTCGTCACGAGCACACACGTCCAGAACCACGAGAGCGGAACCTCGACCGGAAAGTGGCCGCTGAACATGTAGAAGGTCGCGCCGGGCGTGTCCTCGGGCGCGACGCCTAGGGCGCCCATGCGCCGCGCGGCGTCGAGTTGCACCTTCTGCAGCTGTCGGTACAGGTGCGTCGCGCACCGGGCCTTGCGCTTGTAGTCGGCCAGGTCGGCGAGGCCGCGGGTTTCAGGCCGCAGGTCGAAGATCCGCAGCGCAAGGCTGTTGATTGTTTCCGCCACGCACTGGATCGAGTTGTCCGTCATGCGCTCGCAGGACGCGCGGTCGTACTGCACCGACGGGTTCAGTGGGCTGTACGGCTCCGTCAGCAGCACGTACGTCTGCTGGAAGCGGTGGAGGGCGTCGGGGCGCGCTACGCCGAACGCGGCAGGGCACTGGGCGCGCAGCACCTCGAACGGGGTGTCGAGCTGCTTCACGTCGTCCGCGTCGCCGAAGACCGCGCGCATGAGGGGCACGACCAGCGCATCGACACGGCAGGCCGCCTCGTTCCACAGCCCAAACGCCATGCAGCGTTTCGCGTGGGACAGCGGGTACTTTGCGAGCGAGCCGGTCGAGTCCCACGCGAGGCGGTCGACCGGGCGGCCCCCGACGGTGAATGTCGGCGCCGGGCAGATGTCGAACTTGTTGCACTTCTTGATCGTGGCCTCCGTGTTGCGCAGAGTGTCTGTCGTGTCGCCGCCGTCCTCGTAGCTGACGTACGGGCTCGCGAGCGTCGAGAACGCGCCCGCGCCCACGTGCAGGTTGCAGAAGTCGATCTCGGTCAGCCCGTCCTGCTCTCTCCAGGTGCGCGTGCTCGTGACGGTCTGCAGCGGGTCCGACGCCGCGTCGAGGCGCATTGTGTCGGGCGAGCACAACGCAAAGTCCGTGTGTTCGTACGACCGGTCGCACGGGTGGGCCTGCATCAGCAGCGCGTTGCGCGCGTCAGTCGTGTCGGCATCGGCGAGCGCGAGCCACGAGGCCGCGTCGGGCACGAAGAGCGCGTTGCGCGAGACGACGCTCTTTATGTTGGTGCGGCCGGCTCGTGGCAGCACGTCGGCCGTGAGGTTCCTGTAGTTGAACAGGTTGTAGACGCTGCACAAACCGTTGTCGCGCGCAAACGTTGGCGCTTGCTGGAAGACGCTCGCGCCCGACGCGCTGCCCGTGCACTGCTTGCTGCTCTTGGCCGAAATGCGAACGTGGATCGGCTTCGCGAGGTCGTTTTTCACAATGATGCGCGGCTCCTCGCACCGGCCCGTGCCCGCGCACATCTTGCCGTCAGCGCAGTGGGCGTGCTGGAAGCAAGTGTCGACGTGAGCGCAGATGCCGAACGGATCGGCCTGCGCGCCGCCAAACACGTTGCGCTTGCAGCGCAGCGCCTCGTCGCTCGAGCGGCAGTCGCTGTCCTCGAAGCAGTGCAGCAGCGGCGGCATGCTGCAGCCGTCGTGCAGTGCGGCGGCGGGCGGAGCTGCGAAGGGCGCAGGGCTCGTCGCGTCGAGCCAATGCGGCCAGACCGCGTCAAGCGCGGCCTGGTCCTTTTCGCTCTCGTGGTCGCGCAGCCAGTCCCGCACAAGGCCGACGCTGTGCCTGAAGAGCTCGTCTGCAGCGGACCCCTGCAGCGGCGTGTCATGCTGGTCGTCCGCCGGCTGCGAGTCGGCCATGGTCTGCTCTGACGTCAGGTCGGCAAACACCGGCATCGCGGGGTCGGCGCGGGCGTTGGCGTTCCACTTGCTCTGCATGCGGAGGGTGTTGAGTTGCGCGCCGCTTGTGCTGTACGCGGCGGCGTCGCAGGCAAGGTGCGCGCCGCCAAAAGTCGTCGAGTACAGCGACATGTTGCGCATGCGCACGGGGTCGATGCTGTACGCGTGCTGCGAGTTGCTCACGGTGCTCATCCACGCGTCGAAGCCTCGCATGTTGGTCTCGCGCCGGTCGCATGCGCAGGTCGGGTGGTACCCGACGGGGTGCTGTGCGTCTGCGTGCATGTAGTCGATTAGGTCGTCACAGAACGCTTCCGGTGCTGCGCCTTCCTCGTGCGCGGCCTGCTTGTGGACAAACGCGAACATGTCCTCGTGCAGCGCCAGGCGCGGCGCAGCCCCGCCGCGGACTGCGTCAAGCGTGCGCTGTTGCACCGTGTCTGGCGGCCAGACCGTCTCGGCCCAGTGCAGGCTGCGCAGGTCCATGACGCCGGGCACGGGCCGGAAGCGGCGCCCTCCGGCGCACATGTCCTTGGAGAAAACGACCGCACAGGAATCCGCGCAGAGACACGGGTCGTACAGCTCGCCGTCGCACATGAGCAGACACGAGTCGGTGACGTAGAAGCGCGCGCACGCGTCCGGGGCGAGCGTGAACTTGCAGTGCGCCGTGCTCTGCATCCCGGGCGGCACGAGGCTGTAGACGTTGCGCAGGTTGCAGATGCCGACGACCTCGAGCTGGTACGTGCAGCGCGAGCGCCAGCGCTCCTCGACGAGGCGCTGCTCTGCCGTCGCGCTGCTCGTCGGCCCGGTCAAGCGCAGGACCGCCACGTAAAGCGCGTACTCGACGACCCAGCGCCCGCAGATGACCTCGCTCGGCGCCTCGTGCACGGCGTGCGCCATCGGGAAGAGCACGTCGCGGAAGTAGTGTGTCAGGTTTGCGGTGAAGAGCCGCTCCTGCGTCGACCGGCAGAAGGGCTGCGCGACCGTGTGCTCGAACTGTGCGTTGTATGCGTCGGCGTGGTCCGCAGGCGGCGCTTTCGGCATCTCGACCGGGCTCTCGCGCAGGAGCATGGCAAGGCGGAAGCCCGCCGGGCCGAGCGCCGCGACCTCTTGCAGGCTCACGTTCTGTGCGCCCGTCGCGCCGTCGTACCACTTGCGCTGCTGCGTCGTGTCGAGCAGCCCCCATGCGGTGCTTGGCATGCGCTCGGCGCAGTCGGGCATCACGTCTGGTGTGTTGTAGAGCTCGCGGCGCACAAGCAAGACGTCGCTGAATGCAGAGTATGTTCCTGCAGCGCACAGATCGACCAAACGCGAGGTGTTGTCAGAACCTGTGCTAGGTGTTGTCAGAACCTGTGCACAGAGTCCCGGGGGCAACGCGCACGTTCCGTCGCCCACCGCGAGCCCGCAAGCACACGAAACGCCGAGCCGGCCGACGTAAAGGAGCTCCTCGGCCTGCGGCGCGGCGATCGTCGTCTGAGACAGCTCCAGATCGTTCCACTGGGCCGGGTACGTCGCGCTGCGCTGCGGCGGCGATGGTCGCATGCTCGTCTCCTCGCACCACACGCTGTCGGACGGCATGTAGCGGTGCACGTGCGACCAGTACGTCGGTGAGTGCAGCTTCGCCTTGTCCAGGAGCGTCTCGATCACGCGCTCCATGCCGTGCATGTATCGGGCAGCGTCGGCCTCCGTGCTCGAGCTTGCGTCGTACCTCGAGTCGGCGTCGACGGTGGCGCCGAACTCGCCCCGCAGCGGCATGGTGAAGAAGACGCTCTCGAGCGACTGCTGGCAGTGCGCCCACAGCGTCTGGTTCAGGCGCCGCGGCACCTCGCTCGCCGAATACTCGCGCACTGGCTCCGAGTAGTCGAAGGCGTAATCCTGCGCGAGGACGGCGCGTTGCTCGTCCGACAACTCGACGTTGAGCGCCCCGGCCGCATCCAGCCAGATATCCTCCAGCACACGCGACTGCACAGCTTCGTCGACGACGCCGGCTGTGAACTGTCCGTGCAGGTCCTGCCTCTGCGCCAACACCGCCTGTGCGGCGAACGTGGTGCCGAACTGGCGCAGGTCCGTGTGCATGTCCCGGTTGCTCACGCAGCACTCGAGACTCGGCGCGGCGTCGCCGAGACACGTGCAGTACAGATTGGACGGTTGCGTGTAGGCCGCGCGTAGGGAGTCCACGACACCGCGCACGAGCGCGCGAAGTGCCTCGTCCGCCGCGGCGGAAGTCTGCCGCACTACCTCGCGAATGATGTTCTTGCGCGCAGGCGAGCCCTGCGTGCGCAGGCCGTACGCGATTTCCCGGCTGCGCGCGTCCCCGCGGTGGTACTGCGGCGTCTGGAACGCGTCGCGCAGCGTCTTGTGCATCGGCAGCATGTCTGCGGCGGCGAACGGCCCGAGAACGACGCAATCCACCGCCTGGTGGAGCGAGTCGCCCTCGAGCGCCCAGAACTCGGCCTCGATGTCGCGCATCGGGACTGCCGCTAGCTCCGCAAAGGCCGGCTCGATCTTCTCGCGGACAAGCTTTCGCAGCTGCGTCTCCGCCTGTGCAATGCGCTGCGCGGTACTGCCCTGCACCTTGTTGTGCAGCTCCGCCACCGGCACCGTGTTCTGGCTGTCGCCGTCCCAGGCCATGCGCGGGTACGACGCGCCGGCGCTGCTGCGCGCCGTGAGCCCGCCCGAGAAGGTCTCGCACGCGTCGGTGTGCTCGAAGAGCGCGTGCGCCGGCAGGGCGCTGTAAACAAAGTACGTCAGCAGCGAGTCGGCGTGTTCGAAGAGGCCCCCGGCTAGCGCAAGCTCCGCGCAGTTGTGGTTCCACTGGTTCGCGAAGAGCGCCACGCGCAGACACGCGAAAGAGGAGCGGTCTAGGTCGTCGATCCCGTCGATGTGCTCGCTGATCTGCGCGAGGCGCTTTCGCAGCGTCTCGAAGGAGCTGGCGGCCTGCGTGTACATGGACACCAGGGCCTTGGTCTGCACGGCGGCGGGCGCCCAGTCGGCGGCGTGCTCGAGCAGACCGAGCGCGACGGCGCCCTCGTCCCAGCGCTTCTGCTGGTAGTTGCTGCGGCAGCGGATGATGACCTGCAGGACGTCCACGCCCTGCGCCTCGAAGAGCGCGCTGACGGGCCGCCGGCTCGCGCACACACGCATGTCGCCGGCCCACTCTCCGAGACAGTCGAAGTACGCCTGCACGTTGTTCTGCGCAATGAGCTCCGCGAGCGTGTAAGGGTTCCACACGAGCAGGTCGTTGCCGAGCAAGTTGTTCATCATGAGCGGGCCGCGGCACCACAGGGCGTCGGTGCGCCTCGACGACCGCTGTCGGTCTGGAATTTTCGCCGGCACGTCCCCGCACACGCAAGACCCGGCGACGATGGCGTCGGTCGCCGGCAGCCGGCAGCTCTCGGGGTTGACCACCTGCACCAGGTTCGCGATGCTCGTGAGCACGCCCAGGACCCACGCGAACAAGCCGTCGAGGCTGAGCGCGACCGTCGCGTAGCGGTAAGAAAGCACCAGGCCCGTGATGCCGTCGATGACGTCCTGTAGCCCGGAGAGCATGCTCTGCGCGCGCGAGGGGTCCGCGATGTCGCGCATGTCCTGCTTGAATCGGTCGGAGAGGCACATGCCCACGGCGAAGTCGTCGACCGCGTCGAGCTTCTTGCTGCCCATGCGGAACTTGACGACGTCCTGCTTCGTGGTGCCCTGCGCGACCATCTCGCCGATGCCCTCGATCACGAGGAACGCGTCGTTGAGCTGGCACTGCATGGACTTCGCGAGGACGAGCGGCACATACACCACCGCGAGCCAGATCTGGCTGAGCAACTGCACGACGGCCGTCGCGACCATGACTTCTTCGGTTTTGAGACGCAGCTCCTGCAGACTCAGCGGCTCGCGCGACGCGCGGTCGAGCGTCATGGCCGGCACCAGCGCGAAAAGCGAGCCGAAGGTAGCCGCCGTCTCGACGATGCCGTCCTTCAAGCTGCACACCATCGCCATTGTCGTCTCCTGCGGCGTCGAAATCTCGTACAGCTGCCGGCGGCTCTGCGTCAGCTCGACCACCGTGATGACCGAGCGGCTGAAATAGTCCCAGAAACCCTGAAAGTTCACGCGCACCATCGCTAGCTGCAGCCCGAGCAGCCCGGCAATCTGGCACAGCGGCCGCTTCATGTTCACAGCCGTCCCGACGCACTTTGCGACGCCGCAAGCCGCTGCTGCGAAGCACTTGTTCTGCAGGTCAACCTGCAGCGGGTGCGCGCCGTGGCACCCGACGCACGAGGCGACCGAGCAGTTGACGACAGTCTCAAGGCGCTGCTGCGTCGTGAACGAAGCCGACACGCGCAAGTCCGCAGTCTCGTCCTGTGCGAGCTGCAGGCGCACGTTCTGCAGCCACGAGTCCTCTGCTTGTCCGCGCCCGGTCAGCGGCACGTCGATGGTGAGCGCCGCCTCTCCGAACGCGCCCTTGGTGACCGCGCCGAACAAGGACAGCCTGCGCCTCGTCACCTGCAGCGTACTGTCTTGCGACGTCGAGAGGCGCGCTGTGTGGTCGACGTCCAGCAGCTTGCGCTGGTCCTGCGGCAGGCGCAGCGTGCGCGTCGAGGCCACCGTCCAGTCGAAGGCCGTTGCGTTCCCGGCGAATGCCGTCAGCGTCTCAAGGCGCACCTCTGTCGATCCGTCGACGGGCACACGCACGACCGCGACGCAGTCGTAGTCGACGCACACGGTCTCGTGCGTGTCGCTGGCGACGGTGCCCGGCGCGCTGGAACAAGCGTGTCGGGTGCGGTCCAGCGCGCCGTCTGCGCTCGTGTCCACCAGCACGTAGAAGCAGAACGAGGCGTCGGCCTGGCCGTCGGCGGCGCGCGTCGTGCCCACGACAAACACCGACGCCGTGCCGCGCGACGCATGAGCCGGCACGACGCGCACGGCACGGATAGTTTCCGCCGTCCAGGCCGGGTCCTGCAGGTCGGGCGTCGCGACGGTGGTCAGTGGGTTGTACGCCCTCGTCTCGAGCACGCGCCAGGCGGCGCCTGGCACGCCGCTGGGCAGCACCCACACGCTGTGTTCCGAGCGCTCGTCGCCGACAAGCACGACAAGCCACTCAGTGCAGCCGAGCTCGCGCTGGTGCACCGTCGCAAACTGGACATCGAGCAGGGAGCTCCCGACGTCGGCGAACGCGGCAGTCGCGTTCGGCGGCGGGATGCCCTCGTAGACAGACACGACGAGGCTCGCGGGAACGCAGTAATACGCGACCGCCAGAACGCCGCGGCGCAGGCCGCCGACTGCAACACAACGCGCCTGCTGCTTTGGACAAACGACGGAGCACGCGGTCTCCGGAAGCAGCGCGACGGCGTACACGGCAAACGGCGCAAGGTGGCGGCCAGCCTCCATGTCGGCGTAGCTGAAGTAGCGGCTCTCCGTCTCGAAGCTCGACTGGCTGACGTAGGCCAGCGGCGCCGCGCTGTGCGCCTTGTACGCGACCAGCGCGTCGTCGAACGCCTGCATGGTGTCGAGACAGCGGGCGCGGCAGTCGAACGTGTGCATGCACCCCATGAAGTAGTCGACGGGCTCCGGCAAGATGCTCACGACGTACGGCGAGTCGTACTCCGTACAGCGCATGTCGAGAGCGTCGAGGCCGAGCGCCTGAGTCACGAGAAGCCCGAAGGCCGACTCAACCGACGCCTGCGCCTTGACCATGCGCGCGAAGACGGGGTCGAAGGCGCGAAGCAGCCTGTCGTTGACCGAGTCCATCACCGCGAAGCACGCAGAGGTGCTCCTGTCCGTGATCGCGCGCATCACAAACGCCTTGCGCGCCATCGGAAGGATGCGCGGCAGACAGACGTTGCTGAGCACCTCCTCGACGACGAAGCCGTCGGTCTGCTTGCACGCGCAGTCCATGACCTGGTAGTCCACGGTCAGCACCATGACGACGCGCACGACCGCCTGCATCGCCTCCGGCACGACGAGGCACGCGTGGCGCACCGACTGGCCCCACGCGTTTGTGCGCCCGAAAACCTGCCCGCTCGCGTCGCAGACGGTCTTCATGTTGTCGAAGAGGCCGCGCGCCATGTCCTGTTCGGACTCGTATACGGCCGCGAGGAGGCCCGACACCAGGTCGCGCGCAACGAGGCGCCGGAGCTGCCCGCTGCGCAGCGCGCGCACGACGACCTTGCGCACGATCTTCACAGTGACGCGCACCCACGACACCGACGGCCCCGTCATCGCCTGGAAAACAAGCAGCCACCGGCTCGAGCCGTGAACAGCCAGCGCCGCGGGTGCCCCAGGCGTCGGCAGCGGCGCCGACTCGGTCGTCGTCGCCCCGAACGACGTTACTAGCCGGCTGTAGGGCTGCGACGCGGCGCTCGATGTCTGCCCGAAGACCGCGTCCTCGACCATAGACGCCGCCTTCGTGTACTCGAACACGCGAGCGGAGCCGACAAGCACCGTCTCGAGCTCCGGCGCGCCGAGCGTCTGCATAAGCGTGCCGGTGCGCGCCAGCACACCGGCCGCATGGAACGCGGAGAGCTGCATCGCCTGCAGCGCGTCCTCGAGGTCAAAGAGCGTGCCCCCGCTCGCGTCGAGCACGCTCTGGAACGTCGGGGGATGCGCGCCGAAGACGTCGCCGAATCCGCCCCGGAAGGCGAGCGGCAGCACGAAGAGGGCCTCCAGCAGGAACTTGAGCAGGTACACCTGCGCGACGACGACTTCCGCCACCATGGAGCCCCACCGCGGCATGCGCTGCAGCGCCGGACAGAGCGCGCCCGTCTCCGACACAGACGACGCCGGCGCGGAGAACATGCCCTCGTCCGCGCTCCGCCAGCAGGTGTACATCGTCTCCTGGTCGTCGGCGCTGGTGCAGTCGTGGCGGTTCGGGTGCACGAAGTAGAAGCGGGTCTCAGAGGGACGCCCGGCGAAAACGCGCTCGTTTTGCCAGTCCCAGTCGCCGGGCCTAGCCGCGAGCACCGTCAGCAGGAGGTTGTCGGCATTGATGTACTCGAGCCCCGCCACGCGCACGTTGTACATGCGCGCGCACTGCGCCTGCTCGATGTCCGCGGCGCCGCACGCGAGCCAGTCCGGCACAACCATGTAGCTGACGAGCGCCTCCTCGCTGTAGGCCATACCGAGGCGCTCCGTGTGTCGCACTGTGCGCACCGTCCACAGCCGCGGGCGGTGCGCCTCGTACGTCAGTGCCTCGTCGCGCGAGGTCTGCGCGCAGAAGTCGGCCAGCAGGGCGCACTTGGAGCTGCTCGGCGTCGCCGTCCAGTGCACCGCCCACTCGGACGCGGTCGCGCGCCGCAGGTTCTCGTCGACAAAGTACTCGTCGGGCAGCACGACGCGGTTCTCGCGCAGCTGTCGACGGTAGCACGCCTCGTCGCTGCACTGGTAGTACTGCAGCGCGACTGTGTTCGTGACGAGCGACAGCTTCTCCTGCTGCAGGCTGAAGTCGCCGCGCTTGTTGTCGTACAGGCGCGTGACGAGAATCTGGCCGGACGTGTCCGTCTCCTCATGTCGATACAGGAACACGTCCCCGGCGACGACAAACGGCTGCAGCCGCGAACGCACGAAACCCCACGGCTGCTGCGCCTGCCACGCGACGAGCGAGCGGTTCGCGGCTGCGGCTTGAGAGTTCTTCACAAACGTCACGCTCGCGGCGTCGGGCAAGCACGCGGTCTGTCCGCAGCCGCTGATCGCGACGCCGGCCTCCTCGTTCCGCACGAGGCTTGTGCCTTCAGAAATGCAAGCCCCGCCCACCGCGCTTGCGACGACACAGTCCGTCTGTCCGAGGCTCGTCCACTCGTCCCAGCGCTGCGCGTTCATCAGCGAGATGTTCTGCGTGCGCTGCCCCGCGGCATGCAGGCCGAGACAGAACGGGAAGCAGTTCTCGATCGACGGCACGCAGAGCACCGACGCGTGCACGGCGCAGCTCGGCGTCACGATGATCGCCGCGTCGGCCGTGTGCGCGGCCGGCAAGCGCAGGCCGTACTGCAGGCGCGTGTTGAACTCGTCGCCGAAGCCAAGCTCGACGCGCCCTGCGCCCGGCGCCGAGAACCGCCGGCGCGAGAACCGCAGGGCCTCGACGCGGACGGTGACCTGCGCGCACGTCAGTCCGACGCTCGCCGAGTCGGGCACAAAGCGCACCCGGTGCACAGTTGACTCGAGAAGGTCGGCTTCGTCCTCCGCGGCGTGCTGCTGGAACGGCACGCTCGCGCACATGATTTGCATGCCCGCCTCCGAGTCGACGCATTTGCAGCCGAGCATTCCCGTGCGCCCGTTGCCCTCGTCGTCGACGTCCGGCACGGCGTTGTAGCTCACCGCGGCGACTCCGAAGCGCAGGTCGATCCTGAACGGCCACACGTGCAGCGCGTACGCGACGCGCAGGCTCGCGCCGACCATCGAGTGGTACACGATCGAGTCCGCGTCGGTGAACGCGTACAGGCTCGGCGTGAGCCCGACGACTTGCAGCTCGGACGTGCCGAGAATTGCGCTCGCGTTGTTCCAGACCAGCGGAAGCGGCGTCGCCGCGCAAGAGCGACCGACTCCAGTGACGGAGTTTTCGACCAAGACGAGCGCGGAGTCGAGCCAGTTGTCGACGAGCATGCCCGCCGACTTCACCGCCGACACGAGCACGGCGGCGAGCGGCGCGACGTCCGGCGTGCACATCACCTGCTTCTCGACGTCCGTGTATTCGTAGTCGGCCGTCGTGTGCGCGTACTCGCAGCGGTTGCGCGTGAGCAGCGGAAGCGCGACGAGTGTGTGCAGTACTGCGTTGACGAGGCCATGCAGCGCCTTGTAGAGGTTGACGTCGAGCAGAGGGTACATCAGCAGCGCGAGCGCGTTCGTGACGGGCACGCAGCTCGTCGTGAGGATCGCCTGCAGCGCCGTCGCGCTTCTCTGTGCGTACAGCGCGGGCGTCATTAGGTCGAGCGTCAGGTAGTGCGCGCTCCCGACGCACGACAGGTCGTTCACCCAGAACGGGCTCGTCGCGTTGTCGCTGCGCGCGTCGTGCTGCGCGCACAGGCTCAGCCGCTGGAACCACTCATGCACGCCCGCGCCGAGGCTGCCAAGCATCACGGTGAAGTTCACGATGAGGTCCGGCAGCAGCTTCGCATTCACGAAGACGATCGGCAACAGGACGTCGACCGAGAAGCCGACGAGCATGTAGACCAGCGCGTTGTAGAGCGGCACGACCGCGCGCCAGAACGGCGCGACGAGCTCAAATAGAAGCACGAGCAGCTCGTTCAGCGCTTGGCCAACGCCGGAGTTGTACGCGTTCACGTAGAGCACGACCAGCGTGCTGCTCGTCTCGCACACCGCCGCAAGCACCGCGATCACGCACAGCAGCCCGACCCAGAAAAAAAAATAGCTGACGAAAATTTGCGCCGCCGCCGCCGCGATGCTCACGGGAACCGTCAGCGCCGACATGACCAGCGCGAGGAGCGAGCCGCAGAACGAGCCGTCCGCGAGCTTGCGGACGGGGTTGCGCTTCACGTTGCAGAGTACCGCAATGATGCGGTTCAGGACTAGTTCAAATATCACAGCGAGTTGTAATGCAACCGCAAAGGCCAAGAGCCACATTTACTCGGGTGTGGTGCTCCTAAATACGACAGCGTATGAAGTCAGCGTATTGCACTGCAACGGCTGTTACACTTGCTATGTGGAGATTGAACTATTTCATATTAAACACAGTGAAACTGGCAAGCATGTCTCGCGAATGTGTCTCGAGAATTGCGGACACTAGACTCTGGATTGTTTTCGGTGCTATCTTACACATAGCCCACGGACAATGTCCCGCCGGTATGGCGCCTACAAAAACATGTTCCAATGCCGGGGCGTACAGGTCTTACTTTTCCAAATCATTAAATGAAGACGTGCCGTGTTCGGAAAGTGGAGAATCGTATTTTAGCTGTGCTGAGGCATGTCCAGCTTGCTGTGAAGAATGTGTTTGTGCAGACAAATATAATTACGGATGCGTTAACTGTGCCGTGGGAAAATCTAGTGACGGTTCCACTTGCTATAATTGTCCGGCGGGAACATATTCCAAAACTACCACATCGATGACTACAATGTATGCAATCTCAACCTCTGTGTCTCCGCCGATTTGTACTGCATGTCCGTACGGTGCAGTTTCGCCCGAAGGAAGCGGTTCGTTTGATAGCTGTTATTGTTCTGCCGGGTTCGAGAAAACCGGCAGTCCGTGGTACTGCAATCCGAGATGCGGTAATGGACAACGATGGACCGGCACTGGATGTTCTGCATGTGCTTCTACCGAGTATGCCGCTGCAGGGGCTACCGCATGCTCTCAATGTCCATCCAATTCAGTGGCGCCAGCCGGAAGCTCTTCAATACAACAGTGTAGTTGCATAAGCGGATGGACAGGGCCGGCAGGCGGGACGTGTACTAAAGTATATTCTTGTGATGCAGGCAGTTATTACTACCAGCCGACTTGCACTGACCAAAGTGGTGTCATCGATACAGTATGTGTAGATTCTGATTCCGGCCAATGTTTTCAGTGGAGAGATATAACTTGTAGCACGGCCACCGATTGTACATCTCGGTGTTCTCAATGTTGTCAATCTTGTCTTGGCAAAGGATGCTCACAACCAGCTGAACAATGTAACAATTGCGGGGTTGGTTTCTTCAGCACTACAAGGACGACAACATGCACGCAGTGTCGGGCGAACGCCGGGAACAACTGCAAGAATTGCCCCAATGCAGAATCTTGTCTGTGTAATCCCGGTTATCAAGGGACAGGAACAAATCAATGTACTCAGTGTCCGATAGGAAAATACAAAGACACACCAGGGGAAGCCTGTTTTAATTGTGGAGTAGGGAAAAAAGGGACAAGTATGGGAGCAACATCAGAAACCACCTGCGTAGCATGCTCTAGCAACTTACGGTCAAACTCCGACTTCTCAGATTGTATCACTTGCGGGCCTGGAACATACTACGAGTCTGGATCTAGGACATGTACTGCTTGTGAATTTGGAAAATATTCTAATCCAACGTTGGTGATTGGACAGGGTTATACCCTGATTGCAGAATGTGTGCAGTGCAGTGCTGGAACGTTTTCTAATACAAGAGGTAGTTCAGCATGCACGACTTGCACAACTGGAAAATATTCGAATTCACTCGCGAGTACAGTGTGTGTTGATTGCAGTCCTGGAAAGGCTTCTAGTGGAGGCAGTTCAGTATGTACGGGTTGCACAGCTGGAAAGTACGCTCTTGGTGGAGCGGGTACATGTTCTGCATGCGAGTCTGGAAAGGCTTCTAGTGCAAGCAATAGTACAGGATGTACGGGTTGCACACCTGGAACATTTTCTGTTGGTGGAGTAATAACTACATGTACGCCTTGCGGTCCTGGAACGTTTTCGAATGCAAGCAACAGCACAGTGTGTCAGAACTGCTCGGCGGGAATGTATTCAAATTCTTCCTTGCAGACAAGTTGTGCATCTTGCGGGGTTGGAAAATTTTCCGTTATGGGACAGTCAAATTGCTCGTTCTGTACCGGAAATTCAACCTCGCCCTCAGGATCCGCGGTGTGCTTTTGCAATGCTGGCTTTTATGGATCCCATACAAAATGTGACATGTGCGAATCCGGCAAATATTCTTATTCAAACGCATCAACAACATGCTCGTCTTGTCCGTCACAATCAACCTCAGGCGGAGGCGCAACGTCAGTAAATTTGTGCTCATGCAACGCCGGGTATTCGGGACCGAACGGCGGATCTTGTACAGCCTGTCAGATTGGAAAATACAAGACGAGTGTGTCGGCAGATTGCGTGTCCTGTCCTGCAAATTCGAACACAACGATTACTGGAGCTACTACCCCTTTTCAATGTCTTTGTAGTGAAGGATACGTGCCTCAAAGCAACCTATCATCGTCTGCTACAAAGTTGGGTACTTGTGATTTCGCGTACAGTGCTTCCGCAGCGATGTGTACAATAGACCGTGGATCATGTACCGCTTGCGTGGAATGCTGGACTGAATGCCTTGCTGCTAAAATACCAGATTTACCTCCGGTATGTACACTGTGTCGTGTTGGAACATACAAAAATCCAGAGACATCAACGACGAGTTTCCCGGTATCATCATGTACATCCTGCTCGAGCGGCAAATGGAGCTCCACTGGCTTGACGTGTGTGACTGGATGTGGTCCAAATTCCACCAAAAGCACATCGAATTATTGCAATTGCAACGCAGGTTTCACCAACGATATCGCACTTAGCGAGGGTCTCAACAACCCCATTTGCACAGCATGCGACCGCGGGAAATTCAAGGCCACGACAGGCTCCGCAGAGTGCACGACGTGTTCAGCGAACACGTACTCGGAGAACAAAGGAAGCAGTTCCTGTGCTGCATGTGAAAATTACATGGTTAGTCCTGCTGGAAGCAACTCGTCTCAAACATGCGTATGCGATGTCGGATACACATTGAATGTAACCGTAAAAACGAGCCGACGACTGCTGCAATATGGATCGAGCTACGACGAACAGTCAGCGCCAGTCCCGGTCCTCGGAGAATATGCATGGGAAGACCCGGGTTACAAATACGAAGAAGAACCAGCAAATTCGACGCCAGCGCCCGTCGCGTCCATCGAAGAATATGAATGGGAATCGATTGACACAGACCCGGATTACAAATACGAAAAAGAATCTGTGGAATCGACGACATCACCACACGAGCCTGTGCTGCCGACATCACCACCGGAGCCTGTGCTGTCACATACGAAGTCTCCAATCTCTGCGCTGTCAATGCTGGCGCGACCAGAACTCAAGTCGAGGCCTTTGTTGGCGTTGCAAACATATTCGCGTTTGCATCGTCGTCCTTTACAATATCGTAGACTGAATCAGGCTGTGGCACAGATATCGAGTGCATCTACTCAAATGTCATGTGTGCCATGTTCTTATTTTTCTCCTGCTGTGTATTACAAGAATACGTCCGGCAACAAGCAATGCGATGTATGCCCGGATGGTATGACCAGTCAAGATGGACGGTCTTGTATTGTTTGGAGTGTGACGTCGGCTGCTGCAACTACGTCTACGCCGTCGCCGGTCGTTGTCAGCACGTCAGTCGCACTGGCAGCGTCTACGCCGTCGCCGGTCGTTGCCAGCACGTCAGTCGCACTGCCAACATCATCGCCGACGACACCCACAACAACACCAGTATCGACAACAGCCGCGACACCCACAACAACAACAGTAGCGACAACAGCGACACCCACAACAACACCAGTAGCGACAACAGCCGCGACACCAACGACAACGGCCGCGACACCAACGACAGCAGCCGCGACATCAACGACAACAGCCGCCAAACCAACGACAACAGCCGCGACACCAACGACAACACCAGTAGCGCCAACGACAACACCAGCGCCAACAGCCGCGACACGAAACAAGACGACGACAAACAACAACAGTAGCGCCAACAACCGCGACGCCAACAAAGATAACGTCGGTGCACTAACACCGACTAGTGCACCAACCCAGTCGAGCGCCACCACCCCGCCTGTTTTGCTGTCGACGCCCGCGCCACAGACCACCGACTCGATGGCGGTCGTCGTCGGAAGCGTAGTTGGAGCGGTTGTCGGAGTCGCTGCCTTAGTCATTGCAGCTGTCATCAGGAACAGATCACAGGCTAAATGATTTATTAAACTGTCCGTGCCCCGAGAACTGGCGAGTGCGCGCAGAGGTATATACGAAAAGAGCGCGTGTCGCATGCGGCCGTTGCCTGTCTTTCTTTTTTCTGCTTTCTTGTCGCTGCTCGCGCACGCCGCGGCGCTGTGCCCCGATGGCAGCGAGGTCTCGCGCAACTCGACGTGTCAGAACTGCTCGGCGGGGACGTACTCGAACGCAGACTCCGACAGGCTCTGCGTCGCCTGTCCGTCCGGCTCGTACAGCACCGCGCCAGGCGCGGCAGCGTGCGTCTTGTGTCGAGCGTGCCCCGACGGCTTTTACCGCGCCGACTGCTCGACGAGCGGCGGCGGCGGGACGTGTCTCGCTTGCGTCGCGTGCGGCGCAGGTTACGTGAACGTCGGCTGCATGAACCGCGCTGGACACACGGACGCGGCCGGCACTTGCCGCAGCCGCGAGCACGTGGTGCGCACGCCTCTGTGCGACGAAAAGGGGTCCGGCTTCGGTCTCGGCGGGTACAAGTTTGTGGACCTGTTCGGCGTCTCGCAGAACGACACGAGCTTCCAGTGCCGGCGGCGCTGCGACAACGAGCAGAACATCCTCTCGTCGACCGTGTATCAAGATCCGACCACGTACGAAGAGCTGCGCGCGCAGTTTCCGACTCAGCGTGCGTTCAACGGCGGATACTGCAGCGGGCCGCACGCTTGCGACGTCGTGAACTGCAACATAGCCGGCAGCGCCGACGACTCGCAGACGGACTACCAGCCGAGACTCGCGTGTCCGGTGCACATCGACGCGGACCTTACGCGCGCGTTCTGGGCGGCGCTGGTTACCGACGATGGAAGTCCGGTCGTGGCCAGGGTGCGCGCGATGCGCGCGACGCAGTGCCAGACATGCGCCGCGTGCGGACAGCAAGGGGAAGCAGCGGACGCGGTCGAGGACTGGGGCCGCGGCTGTGCGCGCGACTGCACGCAGCTCACTTGCGCGCCGGGGCTCATCTTCGACTGGACCGAGCCGGTCGCGGCGGCCAAGTGCAAAGCGTGCGGCGACCTGAACGACGTGCGTCTGTGCCTGTCTCGAGAGCGGAACACGTTCGACGGGTACGACGTGTCCGGTCGGCTGCCGAAGCTGTACATGAAGGATTGTTCGCCGAAGCGCCAGCTCGCGCTGCGCGGGTACGAGCTGGACTACGGGAAATGCATGCAGTGCCCGGACTTCGAGGCCGCCTGTGTCGCGAGCCGCGACCAGTACTACCAAACATGCGCAGAGGTCGGCGCGCAGGTTGTCTCCACGTGTCGGGCGTGTGTGCGCGGGAACGGGCGGGACCCCACGAACAGCAGCTTCTGGGACGGCGCAGCTTTCCGGAACTTGTACTGTCAACAACCGCGGTGCCCTGTGAGTGCCGGCCTCGGCTACACGGGCGTGAACACGGAGTCGGCGCCGCACCGCATCTGTCATCGTCCGTGTCAGGCGAAGACGTGCGCGGGCGGCGCTTCAACGGTGGTGCTGCCCTGCATGTTACCACACCAGCAGCGGTGCGTGGACGCGGTCAACATGGACTTGACGGTGGTCGACGCCAAGTACACTGCAATCGCACACACGCCTGCGCACAGCAACATTCTCGAACCTGCGACAACGGACCTGCATCTCTTCGCCAACTTCGAGAACATGCTCGTGAACACAGAGGCGTCGAGCCTGTCGCAACGGGCGCAGTGTGTGTGGAACGCAGACTTCATTCCCGACAACAGCGCCAGCCCGGCGGGCATCTCGAGTCGCTTCGAGCGCAACTGCAGGTCGTGGTCGCGCAACCCGCGCGCACAGTACCCGCTCATGCCTCTGCAGAACACAGTTTCGCCCGGCCCCACCGGCTTTCCGCGGCGCGTCCTGCTCAACACCAGCGCACAGGCCGTCGCGTATTCAGAGGGTTCGGTCACCCGTCCGCCGGGCGTGTTTGCCGGCGACATCTATCTGCAGCTGAATCTCACGAACACAAACAACGCGACACTTGCGGTCTTTGTTCCCGACGACCGCGGAATCGAATTGGCGGCGTGGGTGCCCCGCTGGCGCGTGTATGTGCACGTGCGCCAGCTGCAAGGCGGCAAGACGGCCCTGGCCCTCGAGGTTGCCTTCGAGGACACGTGCTATGCGTGTTTCTCGCTGAAGCTATTTTTGGAATATGGACCGCCGGCGAACGAGGTCACCGAGAGCATGACGGCCGCGACGGGGTCGTTTCGCGGCGACAAGTTCGCGTTCTTGCCCTCGCCTGGGCTTTTCGTCTGCGGTCTAGAGGTGCAGAGGCGTGCGCATGCCGCGTTCAGTGCGATGCGATATGACGCGAGTCTGTCGGTCTTATTCGCAAGCTCGCTCACGGACGCGTGTGTCTCCAAGTACGGCGTCGCGACGCAATCTCTGCAGAGTTTGCAGCCTCTGCCGACGGATTTGCTGCGGTCGAGCGAGGTGTTTTTGTCCGGCGAATGTCTGATCTACGCGTTCTCTTCTTCTTCCGTGTACTGCATACGGCGTGCGGGCGGCGCGACGGCGCTGAGCTGGAGCACACCAAGAGAGTTGTCGCAGGGCACATTGGTAGACCTTGCCGTGCACGACGGGCTCGTTGTCCGGACCATATACAACGGACAGTTTCAGCAGGGCGAGATTTCCAGGTACGTGTCGTTACTGTCGGCGGTCGGCAGTGCATCCGAGGCTGTGCTAAAGGTGCCCGGATTGGTCATGTTTGCGCGTGGCGCTCCGCAGTATTTCTTGAGGCGGACCGCGGACGACAACTTGAAGCTCAGCATGTTCGAGCCTGCACGCAACTCGACCTTTTCTCTCAACGCAACCCCGGGTTACACTCAAAACGACGTGAGTATTCTGTTTTCGACCTTTGTGCCGATCAGCGGTGCAAACACGCTGCTCGAGCACCACGGCGACTTTGTCCTGTTTGCGACTGCCAAGTACATCGGCGAGCATGTCTACGTTTATGCAGCTGTGTTTGACGAGCGGCTCGTGTTGCTGTCGACGTACGGCATACAGTGCGTTGTGTTCGTCCTTACACGCGGCGAGGAGCCTGTGAAGATCACGGATGCATATCAGCGCATCGCTTTCGCCGGCACACCGGTGCTGTCGTCGATGTGGCTATCACCGCACTTGATCCTGCTCAGCGTAGCAGTCGAAGGCGCTACGACCAGCCGGTTTGCGCCGCTCCTGCTAAACGCTACAGACCTGTCCCTCGCCACGAATACATTGCACCCGGACCTGTCGCGCGCCTTTGACGCTCCATTTGTGCGGATGGCCAATGCGGTTGCATCGTCCGGAATGATCAAAAGTTGCAGTGAATGCGAGGCTGCGTCAGGTCGGCAGACACGTTCCGGCTTCTTCGCCTACGGAGCGTCCCCTGTTTCTTACAAGCGCCTCGACGCATGCAAGCAAGACAACTTGTACATAGAAGAACGCATCACACAATCGATGCCAATCACGAGCTGTGGACAGGTGCTCAAATACCCGCCACCATCACCAGACGAAGACCAATACAGAGATGCGACCTTGGACGTGACGCTGGCGTGCGTCACTGCGAAACCCCTCGAAGTCGTCCTCGAACTGCCTGTGGGTGCACAGGCTCTGTTTACGAACGGCGCACGAATGACTGCAAAGACCGCCGCCACGCGCCTGCTGCTGTCGGTGGCATGTACAGACTCGATCGTCTCGGACGTAATGCTATACGACGCCACCCCGCAGTGTGAACTTGGATGTCGTGTAAACCTGCTCGACTCGACCTTCCGCATTCAAGGCGGGGTCGTCATCGAAAGCGTGCGACACCGTCCGCTGATGTCACGTGCGTCAGCTTTTTGGGACCGGCGCGTTCTGCTTCACACCGGGCTGCCGCGCGCTGATTATTCGTCGAAACCGGCTCGCAACGAATGGCAGGAGCATAGCATCACCACGCGCGCAATCGTGCCGCGGCAGCAGATTCACCTCGTGGCTCAGCGTGACGTGGACGTCGCGCGGCTCGCGGCGCGTGGCTTCGACGGTGATGAACGCCTCGCCCTCGACGCGCTGGCCGTGGTCCCCGTGCTGAGCGAGCACTTTGTGCCTGCTGTCGCCGGCAACAGGTCGTGGCTCAGGACCATCATGTATGTTCCTTCGCCTGCAGACCTTTCCATTCTCAATCTCACGACCCTGTATTTCGGAGACGACCGCGCCGACTGGGCCCGCGTGCACGCTTCCGTCCACGTCACCGTCGTTTCACGAGAGCTGCAGCTGTGCTCGTACGCTGTGCGGCTTGTAGCCGTTGACAGCGACTTCCGCGTCGTCGCGCGAGACGCCCAAGCCGCCGCGACGGGGTGCGTGCTGAACTTTGCGCAGGCCCCGCAGTGCCACATCGAGCTTCCCGTGCGCCTCGCGAACCAGGCGTCGGTGGTGGGCGTCGAGCTGCATGCACTGACCGACGGCTGTGCGCCGCTGTCGGAAGCCCACGACATCAGCGTCGAGCTTGCCCCGTTCATGCGGATCTCGCAGTGTCCGGCACACCACTTTCTCGATGTCGACAGACTCACGTGCACTGTATGCGACGACGGCGAGCCCTTCTGTTCCGCCGGGTACTTTGTCAGCGGGTGCCTGCCGCTCATGCACCCGGCGGTCGTGCCCGAGTGCCTGCCGTGCCCCCGCCCAAACAGCAGCTCGTTTCCGCAAACGGCGCTGTCTTGCGAGGACTGGGAGTGCCTGCCTGGGTTCTACCGCCTCGAGCAGACGTGCGCGCGGTGCACGGCGCTGCTCGCGTCCGGCGCGACGGCGTGCAGTGCGACCGGCGGGCTGATGCGCAGGAACTGCACGCGTCTCGAGAACGAAAAGTGTGTCGACTGCGCGCCGAAGCCGCGCTACAGCGAGTGGAGCGCATCGAGTGCATTCTCGAGTGCATCGAGTGCATCCGAGTGCACCTGGCACTGTAAGGACGCCTACTTCGCGAACGGCGCGAGCTGCGAGAAGTGCCTGACCTTTGACGAGGCCGTTGCCGCGCTGAGTGTCAGCGGCCAGCGCGAGGCCGGCAAGTTTTACCGCTTCGAGAAGTGCTCAGCCGCCAAGCAGACGCGCTGGGAAGCGTGCAATGCGCTCGACTTCGGCTACGACCTCGAAGGCACGTACGTGGGCGACGGACGTGCCCTCGACGAGGACTGCGTGCTGCGGTGCGCGGAGAACAGCAACCGCCACAGTGTGCGCATCAACGCGACAAGCATGCGCACGGGCACCAAGTTCGTGTGGCGGGCCCGCGTGTGCCAGAACTGCCCCGACAGCAGCTGGCCCGTGTCCGCCAACGCCGCGCGCCTCCCGCGGGCCGCGTTCGAGATGTCGACAGCGTGCGAGGCAACGTGCGTCGACAGCGCCGGATATTTCGCCGGCAGAAGCGCGGGCACCTGCCTGTTTTGTCCGCCGAACGCGTGTCCGTCGGGTGCGTTCTGGTCCTCGCGCGACAACTGCACGACCTGCCAGCCGTGCGCGCGAAGTTTGCACGGCGGCGAATTCGTCGGACCCGGCGCCTTCGACGCGCCGGCCTCGTGCGCCGAGCGCTGCCCGAGCGACTCGTTCGCGGCGGACAACCGCACCTGCCAGCCGTTCTCGGGCACCTCTTGCGTCGAGGGCCTCGAGTACGCCATCGCCGGCACGCCGACCTCGGACGCACGCTGCGGCGCGTGCGCAGACTGCAGCTTCGCGCGCGAGACCGCGCCGTGCCTGCCGACGAGAAACCGGCAGTGCGCGAGCTGCGGCCCGGTCGAGAGCTGGAGCGGCGCGTGGTCGAGGACTGGCTGCGAGCTCGTCTGCCACTCGGCGCAAGGGTACACGAAGCTGTACACACCAGACGGCGAGGTCTGCCGCAAGTGTCTGGTGTGTCCGGTCGGCGAGGAGCGCCCGGACAGGCCGACAGACTGCGCGTGCGCAGCGTGTCGCGCGCCGATTCCCGCCAAGGCCACGTACAACGCCGGGTGCATGTGGACGTGTCCGCTATACCACGTCGCGCGACTCGACACCTCGTCAGGGCTGCTCCAGTGCGAGTACACGGTCCGACAAACGTCTGTCGTCGTCAACCACCTGCGCGCGGCGTCGCCGGTGCTGTGTCCGGCGGGACAGCGCCTGACCGCGGACACGCGCCCAGCGCCACACCCGAGCCTGCAGTGCGAGAACTGCACGACGCCGGCTGGCATGCAAGCGGCGGATCTCGGCGTGGTGTGGAGGTGGGATCGCGCGTGCGCCTGGCAATGCGCGTGGAACCTGCAGAAGCTACTCGCGCTCGGCCAGTACAGCTGCGAGGCAGTGCGCTACGTCCACACCGTGAAGCCGGCGCTCCAGCCCGCGCCGAGTGCAGGCGGGCTGCAGACGGCACACCTGCTCGGGCTGTTCGCGGCCGGCATCGTCGTCGTCCTCTTCGGGTTGTGCTTCATGCGCCGCATGCTGGCGGATCGAATGGAAATAGTAAATCAGTAAAGCAAGGGTCTGGAAATGCCCACCCCTTCACTTCCGGAAAAGACGTTTTGGAAAATTTCATCAAACATACATACATACATACATACATACATACATGGTTTGGATTGGTTTAAAAAAATGAAGTAAAGCAAGGGTCTGGAAAACCCCACCCCTTCACTTCCGGAAAAGACGTTTTGGAAAATTTCATTAAACATACATACATACATACATACATACATGGTTTAGTTTAGTTTGGTTTAGATTGCTGTATGTATGTATGTATGTATGTATGTATGTATGTATATATAAAGTAGTCGGAGTCGTCGAGAGGTAGAGAGAGAGAGAGAGAGAGAGAGAGATCTAAACCAATCTAAAGAGAGAGAAATCTAAATCAATCTAAACCAATCTAAACCAATGTATGTATGTATGTATGTATGTATGTTTGATGAAATTTTCCAAAACGTCTTTTCCGGAAGTGAAGGGGTGGGCTTTTCCAGACCCTTGCTTTACTGCTTTACTTTTTTTATTCGATTTTGGACCAAAATAATTCTCGTGCGCTCAGCGCGCCTGTCATTGCAGCCACGCGCCTGAGAGTTTCCAGACAAGAGCTGCCACGTACCGCCAGCACGTTTTGCCTGTGCTGGTGTGCGTCCTGATCGTTTGTTTCGCACATCACACGACAAGCGCCATGTCCGTCGACGACATCAAGCTCGCGCGCCAAGAGAACCTTCTGACGCATCAATTGGAGATGACTCTGCTTGGTGAGAAGATCGTCGGTGGACTGACGCCTTGCGGCAAGGAAGTATGGGCAGTTAACGATTGCCTGAAGCCTATATGGAACAGCACGGTCAAGGACGATCGCACGAGATGGTTCAAGACTTGTGCGAAGATCGATCCTGTGCATGTATTCTACTTTCCATCACGAAATGGATTTTCGCCAGCCATCGAGGCGCATGTTTTTGTTGGGATGGTGAAGACATCAAAAACTGGTAAGATCAACAAGGAAAAACTCAAGCAAGTCGAGGAGATCCTGACCAGCTACATCGAGGGCAACCGCGACATGATTAAGACCCTTGGCGCGAGCGCTGCCGCGCAGACCTACGGCGCGGCGGCGGGCTCGAGCACAGGCGCGGCCAGCAACGGCAAGGAGCGCATGGAGATCGCGACCGACGCGTTCGAGGGTCTCGGTATTGCACCGAAAGGCCGGTGCGTGCCGTACCAGTGCAGCAGCTTCTGTCAGGAGAAGAATTTTTACATCAAGGGCGGATGTCCCACTTGCAACGCGTATTGGAAGGCGACGGGGTATCGCGACTCTAACGTGGAGATCAAAAAAGGCCGGGTCGTCCAGAGCTCTGACATCGACGCCGATCTGCTTGCGCGCCACTACGCCGAGGTCAGGGCGAGAAACCCGACGTGGAAGCTGCAGGACGGCATTCCGGTTCCTCCGAACTACAACGACCTCAAGTCGATCGATAAGACAGAGAGTGGCAAGCGCAAGCTTGAGTGGGCCAAGCAGCCTCCGGCGATTGAAAACGACCTCGGTTGGTATCCGCGCGTGCCGCCGAGATCGTCTACGGTCCTGTGTACCCCGTACCAGTGCACCGACATGTGCATGAAAGGGATGTTCTCGGATATAGGATGTCCGACGTGCAAAGTCTTCTGGAATGCGATTGAGGCTCTCGATCCAAACCGACGCACTACCAACATGTCGCACGATGGACTTCTTCGAGACGAGAACGGCAGAAATTACCTTACCTATGACGTCTACAATGTTTTGTGGAAGGTGGACGACGGAATTCCGGTTGACATTCCTTACAAGAGGCCTTCTGAACTGGACTCGCACGGGACCGAACTCCAAAGACGATATCCGCACTGGCTTCAAAACGAGGATAATGAGCCTCAGATTCCGAAGGAGCTTCTCACGGAGTACCACGACGCGCTCATGTTAACGAAAGAGCCATTCGATCAAGGTTCTATGAACGATTACTGCTCGAGATTTAGTTGGCCTGCGCCACACATCAAATCCCCCTTTTTAGCGAAGTACGTCTTGGCGTTTTGGCCCTCTAAAAATGCCTGGCTTCCTGGTCAAATCCAAGGGCTTTGTGCTGTGAGGAAACAATATAAGGTCAGATTCTGTCGCTTTGGAATTCACAAAAGCGAGTGGCGATGGACATCACCAGAGCAAATCAAGCTCGTTGTCTTTGCGCCTGAACACTCGCCCGGGACGAAACGCGATCCATCTCTTGTGGGCAAGAATGTCATGGCCAAAGCCCAAGGCTTCGGGGTTGGTTGGATGCCGGGCATAATTGTTGAGCCTCCTGGTCCTTTCGAGAACACGTTGGAATTGCCCGAACGAGTCGCTGATATTGCCACGGATCAGAAGAGGTACTACGTGGTCTTCAACGATCCTGATCATGAACCAGGAGACCCTCCGTCGTCCAATCCGGCTCACCATTACAGTCTTCATCCGTATCAGTTTTGCGTGGTCCTCGACGAGACGGTGCCCGCGCCGGAAGGCGACCCTTCTCTGCCATATGTCCATGAGCAGTTTGTTTTGCGCGAAGAGGACCTCGGTCTTATTCCTGTCATGGTAATGGACGAGTCGATAATGTGTCCGGGCATCCTCGATGGCAAAATTCACCAGGGCATGCTCAAGGGTGTTGTTGGAGACGATGGATGTGTTCCTGTAGTCCTTCAGGGAGAATGTGAGGTGTTAAGGGTGAACAGCTACTGTCCGGTGAAGCGCCCACCAGAGATATCGGTTGATACGCAGTTTGATATGTCCATGATGTGGGCGAGTTGCTTTGCACTGTGGCCGATGGAAGATGGGTCTGAAGAATGGACAGGCGCTGAAGTGGCGGGATTTGTGAATAAGTCGTATATTGTCACTAGGGACAAGGAATCTAAAAGAATGCAGACCTTGGATCGATCCAAAGTCTGGATTCCTTTGTTGACCGACGCGACGAAAAGCGTGTGGGACGCGGACATGAAGGAGGCCGGCGCCGAGACCGACGCCGCTGGCGAGCTAAACTATGACTGATCTAAACCACGAAAATATATAAAACCCAAGTGACGGACAGACCTGCAGAATAAGCCACGATGGAGTTCAGCGGCACGGACCGCCACGAGCGTGAGGCGCGCATCGCGATGGTGCTGGTGTCGCTGCCGCTGCCGCCGCTGCCTGTGCTTGCGTGCCGCGGCGAGGACGCGGCCGACGGCGTGTGCAGCTCGCACGACCTGCACGCGGTGATGATGGCGACGGACATGCAGCGCGCAGCGCAGGGCGCGGTGACGCCGGAGCAGCACCAGAACCGTCGGCTGCGCAAGTGCGCGCTGATCAACAAGCTCTGCGACGACGTACGTGAACTGCTGGCGACGGCGGACCTCGACGACGGCAGGACGTGCGACCGGTGCTACGGGCTCGTGTGCGACGGGCTGCGCGCGTACTGGGCGGAGTACGCCCACGCGTGCGAAGACGTGCGCGTGCGCGAGCTCGACACAGTGATCAAGGGCGACGTGGTCTACGGGCACATGCTGGCGTACGTCCGCGCACACCTCGGCGCGGAGCCGGGCGCGGCGGACGCGCAGTCGTACCGTGCGCTGTTCAAGTTTTTCGTGCGCGGGGCGTTTTTGGGTGAATGAGTGTGAATAAACTGTCCTGACATGCCAACACACGCGTTTATTATATCGCATAATACGCAATCCAGTTCCACGGCGTAGGCAGTGCTCTCGAGAGCGCAAGCCGGATCGCTTCCCTGCAGGCCACGTTTGCGAAGAACGTTTGCCACGAGCCTGAGTGGTCAATGGTATTGTACGCCCAGGCTGCAAACAAGAAAAGTGCGGTGGATGCCGGGTTGGAGGCTGCAGTCTGCAGACCCTGACTCGACCATGCCATCATGATGACGATGACATCGTCGAGGAACTTACTGAAAAACTGAGTCGTTTGCTCGTTCACTCGACTCGTATCGATTGTGTAACCCATTCGCGTAGCACATGCTTCTATAAGCCGGCAAATAGCATCGATGGTCATCACAGGCAAAGCGTTGAAGCCTCTGTGCAATGTGCGATGAACAATACTTCGCTCATCAGAAACGCGTGGGCGAGTAGCTTCCCGCTGCATATTTTCAAGGTCGTCCTCGCGCTGCCGGCGCACGCCAAGCATGCGGCGTTCCTCCGAGAGACGCGCAATGTGCTCCTCGGCGCGACTCAGGCGTTGCTCGAGCTCAAACCTTTGACTGCGCTCACTCTGGCAGAACGCCAGAGTAGTCGCAGCCCAATGCAACTGCTGGGCAAGAAAGCATGATGCCTGTGCGTTGTGATTGGCATTGGCGATCCTGAGTTCATGCTCCAAATAGCACACTCGCTGGCGTAACGAATCGATCTTTCGCGAGAGTCGGTTGGGACGGCATGCCGAGAACGAGCTGCCGAAAGACGAATAGCTTGAAGCTGACGACATGGGTGATCGGCGCAGACTTGGGCTCGATGCGCGGCGTGCTGCGTGCTTTTATATGGAATCGAAGCCAATCAACGCGGTGAAAAATCCAGGGACACGGTATATAAGTGTGGCCACTGTGCGGTATTCGAGGACGCATCTGAGAATCACAGAATGTACGGAATGCTGCAACTATGGCGCCCTAATAAACGCAAGGAGCCGACCGTCACCGTCACCCACCCCGATGATGCCCAATCCGAAGACGCAGCCAGTGCGGGCCCATATATCGATCCGCGCCAGCCGCCTACGCAGCCGGGCAGCTTGTTCACTGCGATGGCCATGACGGAGTATCAGGTGTTTGAGGCTACCATGCTCGCTCGCCAAAAAGCACTGCGCGACAGCCAAGCTGCTCAGAAACAGTGTGATGAAGTTCAGGCTGAAAAGGCCATCTCCCTCAAGAGGGCGTCGCAGGAAGCGTTGGACAAACTCGAAGCTGCTCACAAGCAGCAGATGCAGGACAACGTCAAGTCAGAGGAAGATCTGAAGGCAGAGACGCAGCGGCTCAACCAGGCTTTCATTGACGAGCAAGAGCAATTAAAAGCTTGGCTCGAAGAGGACTGTTTGAACGTCAAGTCTGCAGAGCAACACGTCGCATGGACGATGAGGAGCAAGAGGCTCAGGATTGGTGAAGAACCTATCAGTAACGGAGCGGCTGCCGGATCATCATCCCGTGCGGCCATCGGCGACGGCGATGTCAGCACCGGATCATCATCCCGTGCGGCCATCGGCGACGGCGATGTCAGCACCTCCACTGCGTCTTAAATTCTTTTTTTTTCATTTTGAATGAAATTCTTGGACCTATTTATACGCCTCGTCTGTTTCTGCGTCTGCTCTGCGTCTGATTCCCGTCTCGTGCGCATGGAAATCGGACGCGGCCGCGAGGCGACGGTGTATGTGAATGCGAGAAAAAATTCCAAGACGGGAAAAGTCGAGTTGTACGCGGTGCGCGTGCCTCGCGCGAAGAGGACTCAGACGCAGAAAGCGCACACGCTGCGGCTGTGCGCACTGCCGACGAATCCGCACGTCGTGAGGATTCTGCAGGCGGACTCGTGCACGGGCTTGCTGCTGCTGGAGTACGTCAATGGCGGGACGCTCGCGGACGAGCTGGTGTGTGGCGAGATGTCGAACAAGCGGGCAGAGGCGGTGATCGCGCAGGTCCTGCGCGGTCTGGCGCACCTTCATGCGCACGGCCTGGTGCACGGCGACGTATGTCCCGACAACGTGCTGATCGGATATCAGAACGACGAGTGCAAACTCACCGACTACTTTATGCAGCCGCAGATGAGCGCGCCGGCGTACACGGCGCCCGAGGCGGCGCGCGGCGAGGCGTGTCAAGCCAGCGACGTGTGGTCGACGGGCTGCCTGATGCTCGCGGTGACGGGCTTGCCGCCGTGGCACGACGCGGAGGTACGTCTCGAGGACGGGTCGCTGCTCGACCTCGGCAGCCCCGCCGCGCTGCTGTACCACCTCGCGAGCCGAGAGATCGCGATGAGAGGGCCGCCAGAGTTCAGCGCGTGCAAGAACCCGACAGGCATGCTTTTTTTCGCAGTTATGTCAAGCATTTTCGAGCCGGCGCGCAAGCGCGCGAGTGTACAGGAGTTGCTCAATTTTCGGTTCAGATGATTGTTTTCGTTTTTATATAAAAGACAGTATACATGCTCCAATCTGAGAACATGGATCGTTCTTCGATATTAGCGGCATGCACCTTGGCACGCATCGAACACGCGAATGCTCTTTTTGCGTTTGAAGAGATTTTGCGTTTGATGGCCTGTGGCGACGACTCGGAGCTGTTTCACGACGCCAAGGCCGTTGCGCAGAAGAGGGTTTTAGCAGCGCAGCAAGCGCTGAACCTTCTCGCAGCAGAGCTAATGGCGTGCGCTTGAGTGTTTTTTCGTTGTTTAATACAAACATTGAGCTCGAACTCACTCTAACTTCACGTAGCACTCGTGCATAGACCTGACGTCTTTCGCTACGTGGAAGTGTCCGGTCAGCAGCACAACCACAGCACAGTCGCGCAAAAAGGCCGTGAGGTCCTCGCTCTTCTGGTACACCTCGCAGTGCTCGCGGAACCAGGTCACATCCCACTTATGATCGAGCGCGTCCCACTGACCGTCCACCCGCTGCGGCACCGCGTGCATGAACACAATCACGTCGAGGAAGTCCTGCGCTCTCCTGGTCCCTGAATGGCGCATGCTTTTTTCGGACATGGGCCGCTCGTCTTCGCCGTACGCGTCCATGTCGGCGCTCACAGCAGAAATGTGGTCCTGTATGGCAATGTAGTCGTCGAGTCCCTTCAGGTACTTGTCGAGCAACCACTGCAGCATTTCGCTGTAATGCATGAAGGAGAAGTCCACGATCGGTCTGTGTGTGAATTCGCCGTTCAAGTGCGCATCGCGGACTGTCCTGAACTTCGTCTCGATGTCCCGGCGCAGCGTCCTCCACAAATCGACTTTGCCGCTGCTCCACGGATAATTCACGGCCATGTCTGCTTTCCAAACTTCCTTCTCTGCGTCAGGGTTCAATCTGGCCCACGTCTCTTGGTACGCGTTGAGCCTGTCTTCCTGCGTTTCGAGACTCATGGCCGGCGCCAAAAGGGCCAGCAGACGTCGCACCTGGTCCGCCGCGCCAGCATCGGCGCACATGACTGAATCAAAGGAAGTAAAGCAAGGGTCTGGAAAAGCCCACCCCTTCACTTCCGGAAAAGACGTTTTGGAAAATTTCATCAAACATACATACATACATACATACATACATGGTTTGGATTGGTTTAAAAAAATGAAGTAAAGCAAGGGTCTGGAAAAGCCCACCCCTTCACTTCCGGAAAAGACGTTTTGGAAAATTTCATCAAACATACATACATACATACATACATACATAGTTTAGTTTAGATTGGTTTAGATTGATTTAGATTTCTCTCTCTTTAGATTGGTTTAGATCTCTCTCTCTCTCTCTCTCTCTCTCTCCCTCTCGACGACTCCGACTA
>Ga0304728_1000192_pt1 | contig 49338 bp, 47 predicted proteins | sample C_130625_MF_Meta_FD_190476 | JGI IMG/M metagenome (GOLD analysis project Ga0304728, IMG submission 190476) | Freshwater microbial communities from Lake Croche, Canada to study carbon cycling - C_130625_MF_MetaG (v2) (version 2) | ecosystem: Environmental > Aquatic > Freshwater > Lake | place... | reverse complement strand
GTGTTTTTATCTAAGGCCATACAAAATTTATATTGTGGAAATTTAGTCATTTATTTTTTAGGTTTTTAAGTACTGTAACTAAATCTGAAGCGAGTAGTTATGAACTTAAAGAACACCTAAATACTAACACAAATGAAAAGATCCATCCGCCTATTAATTTCAGCAATCGCTTTACTTGCTTTTTATTATACCCAATTATATGGCTTTGTTTTTATTTGCGGTGCTTTTTTTGGCAGCGTAGTATTTGACAGTTTAGAAGTATTATTCAGTTTCCACAACAAGAAATAATTTAAACTTATTCTTATGGTAGTTATACTTAAAATTTTAGCGATAGTCCTTCTAATAATTGGCTATTTCACAACTTCTTACTTTGGTTTGGCAATTGTTGCAGGATGCATTATTGGTGATCTTATTGGAGATAGGTTGTTCGCAGCACAATGATTTAGCGTTGTGTAATTTGCGGCAATCACCCCCTAAAATTATATTAAAAAACAACTTTCTCCCAAAGTCGAGTAGGGGGATGAAAATAATTTTTGCACAAATCCCCTAAGTAAAAACAACAATTCCTCTTTAATTTTCTTAGGAATTCCTTGGAATTCCCGAGAATTCTTAAGAATTCCTAACAAAGAGCTAAATTTTATTGTTTTATAAGCTAATCGAGCTGCTTGTGCTGAGCCTGGACTCCCTTGAGCACTTGTTCCTGAACTACCTGAAGATCCACTAGTTCCTGAACTACCTGAATTACCACTCCAAATAATCTCTTTTGCTTCGAAAAAATGACTCCAATCAAACAATAAAATGCATATTCAGAGATTGCATTCCCTGAAAATACACTATATTTGGGGATTATGATAAAAAGAGATTTATATACAACCCTAATTGCTAAGTTTAATAAAGGAAAAGCGATTGTGTTGCTTGGACCACGACAGGTTGGAAAAACGACTTTGATTAACGCGTGCTTAGAAGGTAAAGATTTTCTATTTCTAAATGGAGACGATCCAGAAATTAGAGATTTATTAGAAAATGTGGGTGTTTCAAAATTGAAAGCCATCATTGGAAAAAATCGCACCATTTTTATCGATGAAGCACAGCGGATCAAAGATATCGGTCTGATTGCAAAAATGATTACCGACCAATTTACAGATGTGCAATTATTAATTAGTGGTTCATCTGCTTTGGAAATCAGTCATTCAACCCAAGAACCTATAACAGGAAGAAAGTTTGAATACCAGTTATTCCCAATTAGTTGGGAGGAATTTGAAAACCACGTCGGATATGTCGAGGCAAGTGTTCAACTAGAAGAAAGATTGATTTATGGAATGTATCCAGATGTATTGAACAATCGTTCCGACGCACGGGAAGTATTAAAGCAACTCACCTCAAGTTATTTATATAAGGATGTATTGTCATTAACCGGGATAAAAAAGCCAGATTTGTTAGATAAATTATTGAAAGCATTGGCCTTGCAACTAGGAAGTGAGGTGTCCTACAATGAATTATCCAATATGTTGCAAATTGACAAAGCGACCGTTTCTAAATACATCGATCTTTTAGAAAAAACCTTCATTGTCTTTAGGTTAAATAGTTTCAGTAGGAACCAACGCAATGAAATCAAAAATAACCGTAAGATTTATTTTTACGACAATGGCATTCGTAACATGATCATCAACAACCTTAATCCATTGGACTTACGGAGTGATAAAGGTGCTTTGTGGGAAAACTTTTTAATCTCTGAACGTATTAAATTGCAACAATATAATCAGATATACACCAACAACTATTTCTGGCGAACGATACAAAAACAAGAGATCGACTTTGTAGAAGACTCAAATGGTAAATTAACTGCCTTTGAATTTAAATGGAAAAGCAAAGGCTCAGCCAAAATCCCTGCAACATTTTTGCGTGAATACGATGCAGCGGGCACACTGATTGACAAAGATAATTTCCGAGAGTTTGTTAGAAAAAATCAATTATAATCTTGCATTATCTTAAAAAGAATAGAAGTAAATCTATTGCTGATTTCCCCAAAATTGGCTTAATTGATTCCTTCAAGATGATACCTTATCAGATGTAAATAATTCTAATCTCTTAACTTCGGATTGGCAATTGTTGCAGGATGCATTATTGGTGATCTTATTGGAGATAGGTTGTGGGCAGCGCAATGATTTAGCGCTGTGTAATTTGTCCCAATTCCCACATATGATTCCCCAAATTATAACCCCCCCAAAAATTATTTTATAAAATAACTTTCTCCCAAAGTCGAGTAGGGGGATGAAAATAATTTCTGCACAATCCGTACAAGTAATATCAATAATTCCTCTTTAATTTTCTTCGGAATTCCTTAGATTTCTCGAGAATTCTTAAGAATTCCTAAGAAAGAGCTAATTGTTTTTTGTTTTACATTACTTATAGAAACCACTCATTTCCTTGTGGATGCATCGAAAACTATACTATTAGCATAAGAATTATATTAAGAAACAACTCCTCGATAATAAAGGGTTTGCAAAAGTTATATTCAAAAATAATTTTTGCGTTCTGGTTGGATATTGAATTAATAGTTACTCATATATATTATATTTAACCAATAAAAATAAAAGACTTGAAAAAATTAGCTTTTATATTAGGATTATCATCAGTGTTCAATGCAGTGAGTCAACAAATTGATATTCATGTTACAAAGGTATTATTTCGAGTAGCTGAGTTTGGAGTTTTAAATAAAGGTACTTTGCAAGATGTAGACTCTTATTATTCTATCAATCTAGAAACTAGTAAACTTTGTTTTAAATCTCCTAAATATAACATCAATGTTACTCGCAATATTATTAGTAAATCAATAACAAATAATATTATTACCATAGTATATGATGATAAAGGAACAATCATGGCATTAATTTTAGATAAAAACAATAAATCGGTTAGATTAAGCGACCAAGATTCAATTGGTGAATATTCTTATGAATTCGTAAAGTTCAATATAAAAATAAAAAAAAATTAGAAATGATACGCTTAATACTCCCTATTTCCAAATCTGGTAATTGCCCAATCTAAGTTCAATCTATCATTTAAATAGCGATAAATGTTAGCCAAGTTAGAATATTGGTTATACCCAAATCAAACATAATTGAAACATTGGATTGAGTAACTTTCTACACTGTACCTAAATCCAATATTAATCCATTTTTAACCATAAGTAAATACCAAATATTATTGACAGCAAACTCATCAGTCCTATCAATAATCCTTCGTTATCCTTGTCCTAAATAAGGGGGGAATTATAAAGTTTTCAGTTGACATAATAAAACAGTGAATAAAGGGGAAAATCAATTGTTCACCTAATCTCTCTATTTTTTTTAACTAAAAAATTGTTAACTTTATTTTGTAATAAATATTTAAATCATGAAAAAACTAATTTACAGTTGTTTAATCTATCTTTTAGGTGCTTTCCATTTAACAGCTCAAACTACAATTCAAGAGACAAAACTTAATTCAATCAATGGAGTATTGTCTTTAAATAATGAACCTTATAGTGGCCATGTCATATCAATTAGATTATCAGGGGAAATAAAATCTTCATACGATTTAATCAAAGGATACATCGTAGGAACTGTTGAAGAATATTTTGCAACACCATTCTACACTGCTTCTAAATATAAAGACACCTCAAAAATTAATTATTGGAATTTGGAAAATAAAAGCCAAAAAAATGAATTGCTAAAAATAGATTCTGATAGCATTAAGCTTACTCAAGAATTAGCTGATTTTATTAGCAATAAAATAGGAGGACAAAAAAAACTAGGAAAATTAAGCATTAAAAATTCGGAAGGGAAATTAAAAGAAAAAGATAAAGTTCTTTATGATCAATATCTTCAATTCGAAAAAAATAGATCAATATTATCTAAAGAAAAGAAGCAACTTCTAAACGATAATATTGCATTACAAATTCAGCTTGGAAAAGAGCTAAATAAACCGTTATATTCCCCAGTCATTCAAACTAAATATAATATGTTGAAATCCGTGAAATCAGGATTTTATAAACAATACTCCGAAAAAGGGTTGATATTAACAGATGGTCAATACGCTAGTGGGAAACAAGATGGTTTGTGGACTTATAACTATCCGAATGGAACCAATAAAGCACAAGGAAATTTCAAAGATGGGGATGGTAGCGATATGTCTGACGTTGGAATTCCGCGCAATGGTAGAGAAGGAAAATGGACTATTCAATATGAAAATGGAAATAAAAGCGAGGTTTCTAATTATACGGCAGGTGAATTAGACGGTGTATATAATTCTTTTTATGAAAATAGTAAACCAAAAGAGGTTTCAAATTATAAAGTGGGCGTCCGTGATGGTTTATACACTTCTTTTTTCGAAAATGGAAATAAAGTAGAGGTTTCAAATTATAAAGATGGTAAATTAGATGGTTTATGCACTGTTTACAATGGAAATGGTAAACCAGGACGGGTTTCAAATTATAAGGCTGGTAAATTGGAAGGGTTGGAAACAGAATATAATGATTTGGGCTTGAAAGCAAGTGAAATAAATTATTCTGATGATCGTCAAAATGGCAAATCGACAGAATATAAAAATGGAGTAAAAAGCGCGGAATATCAATATATTAAGGGAAAAATGCATGGCCCTTTTGTAAGTTATTTTGAGAATGGCAAAATATATCAAAAAGGTATGATTGACTCAACATATTTGCAGAACAATGGAATAAAAGAATATTTAGAATACAATGAAGATGGTTCTATAAATGCCCATAAATTTTTCAATGAAGATGGTACAGAAAAAAAACCAAAAGTAGCACTTAATTCTGCTGGATTAAATAAATCATATAAATGTAAATGTTGTAAAGCCACAATTAATGGAATTAAAAACGGATATGATGATAAAGGTCGCGAATATAGCACCTCAGACTTTGAATATATGCAAACCGTATGTTCATGGAGAGGCATGGACACGGATGATTTCGTTAAAAGTCAAGGATTTAGCAATATATATGATTATTACAGAGATAAGTATAAGTATTGTACTTTGAAATGTGTACGAACTTGTTATTAGAAATTGAATCTACTTGGTTTCTACTGTGGTGCCGTACTTCATTACGTAATAGGTCAATCAATCAGCTTGGTTTTCTATTCTTTGTTTTAAGAATTAGAATTTCTACGATTTTGTGCCTTATTCAGTTATCAATCTACCGAATAACATCAACGTTGGTGATTCTATTTTTGAAACACTTTTCAAGGGTAAAACATAGTAATTTTTATTTGAATCTTTCCTAACAACAAAAACTGGTATTTTCTTGGATAACGCAAAAGAACATTCTTCAAAGACACCAATACCTACATAATCAATTGATTCTGTTGCATACACTGCACAAGTGCTCTCAATTACTTTAAGATAAGGTTCATGCTCCTAAATTTCCAAGATGCTTATTTGGACAAATAACATCACCCTTAAAATGTTTCTGAATAAACTCAAATTCTCAAAATTATACTTGGAACAATGGAGTGGTAGACAGTATTTCATTTTCTCCAACAACTACTCAAGATTATATTGTAACTGCTGATAGTGCAAATTGTCAAAGTTCTGATATAGTTACTGTTTTTGTGAATGAACCAACTTTCTCAACCCAATCCGCAACAGCCCTTGACTCATACATTTGGTCGCTGAACAACCAAGCCTATACTCAAAGTGGAACTTATACCGCCACCATTCCAAATGCAGTAGGTTGTGATAGTGTAGTGACCTTGAATTTAACTTTGAATTTTACTGGAATAACCGAAAATGCTGAGTCCCAATTTTCGATAGCACCTAACCCTGCAAGTTCGAAAATCAATGTGAAATCTGATGTTGCACTCATAGGTTCAAAATTCATTATTTATGATGCATTAGGCGAGGAAGTGAAGTCTGGAAAAATAACTTCAATAGATACTGAAGTAGATCTATCTAATTTAAATAATGGAGTGTATTTATTTAAAATTGGAGCGAAACAAATAGGCACATTTAAGATCATTAAGGAGTAACTTCCCCTAATTGCTTAGCATTAAACTCCTAACAAATATCCTCCACAATTCACTTAAGTAAAACAATAATTTTCTAAAGAAATCCTAAGAACCTTCTATTACTTCCCCACAAACGCAGGCAAAACTATTACAACCCTTTTGGTTGCCTATTTTCCCTTCTTCGATGCGCCCTTATGATTTCTTCTCTTGTTCTTTTTTTTCATTTATTTTTTTATAAATGAAGTAACTTATAACGCCTATAACCACCCCTGCTATTACAATGTTTACTACTTTTTTATTATCAACTGGCAAATTTGGTTGTGCGGGATTTGGTTTACCAAAAATTTTAAATGCTTCTTCTATGTCCATTTTCTTGTTATTTTAAAAGTTAATATTGTTCCTTCTTGCTCAATCAATTCAAGTGAGAAATTACCAACGTGGGTTAAAAAATTAGTTACTCCATTAATTGGGATTCTTGTATCATAATATTTTATGTCAAAACCATGATAATCTAAAAGGGCGCAGCTTACTATTTTTTGCCTTTCTGTTCCCATAATTAATAATAATACTTGCTTATTCTTTTCCAGCGGAGTCTCTTGCCGAACACTCATTCCGGTATTGGCTAACTCCACAACGCGATCGGCAAGCCTTTTCTCATTGAGCATACTTTTTTGTTCGTACTTACAATAATCCTTTTTCCCGAATTTCTCAGGGCAGTAGCGTTGAAGACCATGATGGGCATAAAACAATTCAGAGCAAAATTCGCACTCGCGTCGCTCGACATTGTGTCTGCTAAAGGGTCTATGTTCTGAATCCATCATGATTTCAAGTTCCAATTCTTAGCTTTCATTTCTGCAATGGTTGGTCTGCCATCTATGATCCATTGCGTGATTTCAGCTCTTGAAAATGACAAGGGTCTACCACTTGAAATAACAGGTATTTCTTTCCGGCAAACTTTAGAGTATACCGTACTGTCTTTATAGCCTGTCAATTCTTTTAAATCTTCTAAATAGAGGATGTCACTTTGTGTTTTTTCCTTCGGTTCTGAAGGGGTAAATAGTTTGATATTATCCTCAGCTATCAACCTACTTAGTGCTCTAAATTCTTCCACTGTTAATGTATAAAGCGGTCTCTTATCTTCTTCCATATATTGCCAATTAAATAATTAATAAAAACGCATTGGCCAATGCTTGGGACAAAGAAATTGCTTATTTCTAGGATGATTAATGTAAAAAAGTATGTTCAGAGTTTAATCAGAGTTCAGAGTGCTGTAACCTTTTATTTTACAAGAATTTTGTTTTATATTTAATTACTGACTCTCAGAGTGTAATTTTATGAATGATTTAATTTTTTTTCCAAAGGCTACAATATATTCCTTATTTATTGTTACACCGTTTGCATTAGAAATCTGTGTGTATTTTTCGATTTTACTCCATTTCCCATCTACTTTTATTAAAAAGCAATTTTGTGCTACCTTCCATTTCTCAATACCAATTATATGGCTGCAAATTCCTTTTATGCAAATTTGTTGTATTAGCCACTTAAGTTCTATAAGCGTACCTGTCCACTGTATAAAATTTTCTTCTTTAAGTGATTTACTTTGAAAGATCGCATGAAATTTATCAACCGTCGTATCTATGCTGATGAGACTATTATTTTTTAAAAGATGAAATGCTTCTAAGAACTCATTATCTTTTTTGAGAATACTAGGCTGAGAACGCACAATATCTAAATAAAAGGTTTTGTGTATTGGCTTCTCGTTTTCTTTATTGATTTTGTTTTCAAATTTTTCCTCATTGATTTCTGGCTCTAAATATGGTTTGATTAGTTCTTCTAATTTTTTCTGTTTAGCTTGAAATCGCTCGTTTAATTTAAAAATTTCAGCTTCATTAAAAGGCCCCATTTTCGAAATTTCATCGAACAAAGAGATTAAAAAGGTTCTTCTTTTAAGTACTAATACTATAAATGCAAAATCCTTAAAGGTCCTTCTTTTTAATTTCTTAAATTCTTTAGCATTGATTATTGTTATTTCTAAAGGGGGGATAAAAATATCAACATCAGGTTCCAGATGTTCCGGATCGAGATAGTTCTGCTTTATTATACCGAGATCAACAAGATTAATAAATTGTGAAGCATAAAGATTCGTATCCTCAATTAACTTATTGATATCTTTTTGTTTTGTGTATGAATTATACAATTCAGAATAAATAGGTTTTTTTATAATTCCTGATATGCAGAGCTCCACTTCTAAATTTTCTAAAAATGGAATTATAAAATCATAATTGACTTCCCCGTCGTTAAAAATATGCTCTCTTATTTTCTTTTTGGAGTTGTCATTAACGCGATCGGTTAGTAGATAAAAATCTATCATAGCTCTAAATTTAATATCGGTATTGCATTAGTTGCTTCAATTTTTTTCTGATCAATAATCTTTGCATACAATTGGGTTGTTTTTAATTCGCGGTGTCCAAGTAGTTTCGAAACGGTATAAATATCGGTTCCATTGCTCATTTGTAGGGTAGCAAAAGTGTGTCTCGCGCAATGGAAAGTTATGGTCTTACTGATTCCAGCCTTCATCATCCATTGTTGCAATTTTACATTATGCCAAGCACTGTACTTCAAACCTTTAAAAATAAGCTCGTCTTTTTTGCCTATTTCGCCCAATAGATTTCGGGCCTGTAGTTGAATGGGAAGTGTTTCAACTCCTTTAGTTTTTTGTTGTCTAAATCGGATGAACCAATAATCGTTGGTTTCTGAGTGTTGTAAATCATTCCAAGTCAATTTTACGATGTCGGACCATCTTAATCCCGTAAGACAACTAAAAATGAATGCGTTTTTCATATTGGGTAAAGCACAGTCTACTTTCACAGCTTTTTGTAATTCTTCAAAAGTTAGGTATTCTCTTTGCACCTCCCCTTCCTTAAATCCCTTTACAATTTTTGCTGGATTTTTTGAGATCAATTCCTCTCTGTATGCTTCATTTAAACAAGCTTTCACTTTATTGAAATAGGAATGTAAAGAACTTTGAGACAAAGGCTCATTAGTTTTTTTCTTTGCCTTGAATTGTAGATATTTTTTAAAATCAGTAAGCCATGCAGAGTCTATTTGGTGGATTTGAATCCCTTTAGGACAAAATCTTTGTAAATGTTTGTATACACTCATCCAATTACCATAATTTTTCATGGCATTATAGCGCATTTCTGCTTGTTGTAAAAAGTAAATGACAAAGTCAATTGATTCTTTTTCCTTAGGGTTTAAATCTGAGAGACCGTTATTGCTGTAAGCCAATTCAAGGGTATACTTTGATCTAATCTTTTCGGCCACATCCATTGTTTCCTTGTTGCTCTTTTTTTGAGTGGGGGTTGGATTTTCGTATAAGTATAAATCTAGTGATTTATTGGACCGATTTTTCTTTTCATTTGGGTTGTAAATATCTAAGTATAATTGGGTTATTCCACCTTTTGGTTTGCGTTGTCGAATGGTAATTGTCATGTGTGTATTTTTTGTATATGAAATTTTTCTATATACAAATGTAACACAAAAAGTATCCACCATATACAAAAATACACAAAATTGGCCTTTTTTTGTATTTAGAGCAAAAACTCTAAAACCTAATAAAATCAATGCTTTACTTTGTTTTTTCTTGCTTTATTTTGATGGAATTACTTCCCAATACAAAACTTACTAAATATATTACCTAACAAATCGTCTGTTGAAATGTCTCCGGTAATCGTACCCAAGTGATACATGGCTTGTCTGATGTCCATCGCAATGAAGTCTGCACTGGTGCTGTCTTCTAATGAAAAACTTGTTTTTTCTAAAGCATCGATGGTGTTTTTCAATGCCTCGAAATGTCGAGCGGAAGCTACTATGGTTTCATTTTGAATATCAAAATCACCCATTACTAAGGATACTAAAAATGTTTTTAATTCAGCCATTCCACTACCAAGTTTAGCACTGATTTTCAAATCTCCAGGCAAAGCCGCTTCGGCTAAATCTGCTTTGTTGATTAAGGTAATGATGTGCTTGTCTGGATATTGTACTTGTAAGCTTTTTTGCCATTCTTGAACTTCTGTAATGGAGTCCGGGTTCTGAGCGTCGGCAAGACAAAGTACGATGCTCGCCAACTCAATTTTTTCTTTGGAACGGGCAATTCCCATGGCTTCAATTTGCTCACTTGTTTCTCGAATTCCAGCGGTGTCAATCAATCGAAAAATAATGCCGTCAATGTTTAATGTTTCTTCAATGACATCTCTTGTCGTTCCGGCAATTGAACTTACAATAGCTCTTTCTTCCCCCAAAAATTGATTGAGTAAGGTACTTTTCCCTGTGTTGGGAGCGCCCACTATGGCAACCGGAACTCCTGTCTTTAAAGCATTTCCTAAGGCGAAGGATTGTGCTAAGCGTTGTAAAATACGCAGTACATTTGCTACTAAAGTTTTCAGTTGACTTCGATCTGCAAATTCTACATCTTCTTCAGAAAAATCTAATTCTAGTTCTACTAAAGAAGCAAAATGAATTAATTCTTCTCTTAAGGAATGCAATTCGTTTGAAAAATTTCCTCTTAATTGTTGCAAAGCAATGAGATGGGCTTGTTTGCTTTGTGAAGCAATCAAATCTGCCACAGCCTCCGCTTGTGAAAGGTCCATTTTCCCATTGAGAAATGCACGTTGTGTAAATTCTCCCGGTCCTGCCAAACGGCAACCCAAACTGCATAAAAGCGCCAGAATCTGTTGTTGAATAAAGGGGGAACCATGACAACTTATTTCTATACTTTCCTCTCCCGTAAAACTTTTGTTTTCATCAAAAACACTAATTAAAACTTCGTCTATTAAAGCACCTTCTAGATTTTTTAATAAGCCGAAATGTAAGCTGTGACTCGCTTGATGACCTAATTTTTTTGAAAAGGAAGTGCCTAAAAAGGATTTTGCTCCAGGGCCTGATACCCGAATAATACTGATGGCTCCAATACCATTTCCAGTGGCTAAAGCACAGATAAGATCTGTTTTCAAATTCATGGTGCAAAAATACGCAGAAAGCCTTAGCTTTTCAATTTTGATTGGAGTTAGCGCTATATTTTAGTCAAAACTTCTAAGAGTTCTTCTAATTGAGCATGCACGAGGGTTTGAGTGACCTGTACTTTATTTTTAACGAGTGCTTTTTCAGTTGTTGTTCCCCAAGCAATAACTTTAGCTGTTTCTGGGACTTGGTTTTCCTGTAAAAATGCAGAGAGATTACTCGGACTGGTAAAAACATATACCTCACATTCCGCTTGTTTTTTTGGAGACGACAAGGTCTTATAGACACAAATACTTTCACACTGTTCCGCTGGAATAATTTGTCCAATAGTGTGGTTTGACAATGATGAGTGGGGGATAAGCAGCCTCTTTTCGCCGAGCCATTTTTTAAATTTCTCTGCAACCCTGTCTGGATTACCAGCTTCTTTACCGATAAAAGCAAAATCAATATTAAATTTCTGCGCGGTTTCTTCTCCTATACAAGCAAATTGTAGGGTGCTCAGCGGACCATCGTAACTTCTTAAAAAAAAGCGCCCTGCACGAACACTTGAAAAAAACACGACATCAAATTCTTGTGTGATGGTAAAGGGAACCGCTTCAAAACTTATTTGAGATTGAGCGTGAAGGTCTATATTTTGAAAGGTGCAGAATTGTTTAAGTTGGGTAACTTCCTCTAAATCTTTGGTGATGTAGATACTTTTCATGACCTAGCGTTCAATGTGGAGGCAATATGATGCGCTATATCTGTGGTTTCATCAGCGGTAAACTGAAAGTAAACAGCGGCCTCTTTTGCACTGTGCGCATGCGTAACATGAATTGTGGTTCCATCGTGAAAAACCCCAAGCGGCAATTGACAACCTCCATCCATGAGATTCAAGACCTTGCGCTCAATGGCAATTAATGCATGCACAGCAGGATCATTTAAAGGAGCAACGAGTTGTTTTGTGCGTTCATCATTGCTGCGAATTTGCAGTCCAAGCACCCCTTGAGCAGGTGCAGGAACAATAATTTTTGGATCTAGGCGCACGACGATCAAATCACTTAAATCTAGTTTCAGTCTGCTTACACCTGCTTTCGCGAGTAAGATAGCATCGTAATCCCCAGATCGTAATTTTGAAATTCTAGTAGGAACATTACCGCGCAATTCTTTGATTTTCAAGTCCGGTCGATGGGCTAAAATTTGAGATTTTCTTCGGGCACTTGATGTTCCAATGATGGCATTTTCTTGGAGACTCCATTCCTGTCCTTCCGCCACCGCATTGGGATGAATGAGCAGCAATTCGGCAGGATCTTCTCTTTCTGAAACCGCAATAATTTGTAAATCAGCCGGAGGATTGGTTTCTAAATCTTTGTGGGAGTGAATGGCCAGATCAATTTCATTATTTAAAAGGGCATTTTCGATTTCTTTGGTAAAAAATCCTTTGCCTTCCAATTTATCAAAACTTAAATCTTGAATGCGATCTCCTTGCGTGCTTATAATTTGAATAGAAACGCTGGTTCCGAGTGCTTCTAATTGTTGTTTCACATGATGTGCTTGCCAAAGCGCCAGGTCACTTCCGCGGGTACCAATTCTAATGTGCTGAGCATCAGTCATTCTTAAGAAGTATTTCTTTTGCCAATTTCATTGGGCCACTGATATATTTCTTTTCCATGTATCCGATTACTTTTTCAAGTATTGCTCTTGAGGCGGCATCCATGTTTTCAATCTCATCTTTAAAAACATCATTGAGCGCTGCGGTTTTGATGTCTTTCACTTGCTTGGGAACAGCTTTCATGGCTATTTCAACTTGTCTTTCTTTAATCCTCAATTCGAAGGCCTCTGAAGCAGCAGTTAATATGCGCTGAACATGATCAATTTCTTTGGAGCGTTCTTTTAAATTTTGATTTGAAATTTGTTGTAAAAATTCAACGGATACATGCGTGAGCTTATATTTTGCACCTATTTGCGGATCTAAATCCTGCGGAATAGCAATATCAATAATGGTTTTTTTACTTGTTTCTCCTTGCAACAGTTGTTCGTAGATGTCTAAAGAAATCAAGTGGTGATCAGCTCCTGTACACGTGATAATCACATCAAAACCTCCCGTATAGTTGTGTATTTCGCTTAGGGCTAATCCTGTTCCTTTCAATGCCTCTGCGAGCAATTCAGCTTTTGCAAGGGTTCTATTAAAAACCACGAAGTTCTTGTATCCATGCTTTTTGAGAAAGTGACTCATGGTGGTATTGGTTGCTCCAGCTCCGATTAATATGATCCGAGCATCTAAGGCAATGTTCAATTTTTTCAATTGTTGATAGGCCAATGAAACAACAGAAACAGGCTTGGTAGCGATACTGGTTTGGGTATACACTTTTTTAGCGGTTTCGATCACATGTTTCATTAGGATGCGCATACTATCTCCGGTAAGTCCATTAGCGCTACAGTGCTCGTAGGCGTTGCGTACTTGCGTGATAATTTCTCTTTCTCCAATAATCATAGAATCAATGGAGGAGGCTACCGCTAATGCATGTTGGATGGCTACTCGATTGTGATAATGTTCTAGATTGCTGACGTAATGTATGAGTTCAGTTTCAGATAAATTTGGATACAGCGCCTTCAGTAATTTTGAGAAAAAGATACTGTCTACTTGCTTTTTACAAATAAAACTAATCTCAACTCTGTTGCAAGTAGATAGAAATAAAAATTCATCAAGATCTAAGGCGGATTTCACTTTTTTGAGTCGTTCCGCTTGATCGTTTAATTCGATGTGCAACATGCCAATTTTCGTCAAATCAAATTTGCGGTGTGTAAAGGCAATGGTATGTAAATATGTCAGCACAGTTCAATCTCTATTTGAGTGCAAATTTCGTTACTAGATCAAACTCTATTGTCATAGAATTGTCATTTTTCTTTATTTAGATAGATTTTAAATTAATATGGTCTAATTTTGACAAATGCAATTAAAAGTTGAAGGAGAAAACATAAATTTTTCTTGTCTTATTTTAGATTTAGGCGGGGTTTTGTTAGATATTGATTATGATGCTACGAAAATCGCATTTGAATCTTTGGGACTTCTTAATTTTAGTAATTTATACCATCAGTTTCAACAAAACGAATTATTTGACCGCTTCGAATGTGGTGAAATTTCAGCTCAGCGCTTTATAAACGAATTACTTCCTCACTTGCCTTCCGGTACTTCCGCTAATAGTGTAGTAAAGGCATGGAATGCAATGCTCGGCGATTTCGATCCACACAAGTTGCGTTTTATAGATCAAATTAAACAACAGGTTCCAGTGGCATTATTGAGTAATACCAATGAATTGCATTTTGCTGAAGTCTTACGTTCCTGGAAAAAACACAGAGCAGAGGAAATGGACTTGTTTTTTCAAGAAATGTTTATTTCTCATCTCATCGGTAAACGAAAGCCAAACCCTGACACTTTTACTTGGGTATGTTCACAATTGAAATTTCCACCGGAGGAAGTTTTGTTTATCGACGATAGTCCTCAGCATATCGAAGGAGCTTTAGCGGCCGGTTTGCAAGCCAAATTATATCAACCAGGAATTTCTTTTGAAGCTTATTTCTCTTGACACAACTCCACTAGAAGTTTTTCTGTCGATTTAGGATGCAGAAAGGCAATGATTTTATTGTCAGCGCCATCTTTTGGACTTTGATGAATCAATTCAAACCCTAACTGTGAAAGGCGACTTATTTCTTGTTCTAAGTCATCTACTTCGAAAGCAATATGATGAAATCCTTGACCTTTTGTACTTAAAAATTTAGCAATGGTAGAGTTGGGATCACTTGCTTCAAGCAATTCAATTTTAGACTCCCCCACCATTAAAAACGCAGTTTTCACAAATTCAGAATTTACAATTTCTGTTTTATAGCAAGACACACCCAGTAATTGCTCATAAATAGGAAGCGATTTTTCAATCGATTCAACCGCTATTCCTATATGTTCAATCTTTTTAATCATTGCTTAATATTTGATGAATTTTTCTGATTTGTTATCAAAATTAATAAAATAGATTCCGTTTAATAAATTGGAGCAATCAACTTCATTGTCGTATCCTTTTTTTAATAGATTCCCAAAGGCATCATACATTTCATATTTTGTTTTAAATGCTTTTCCATCACTTTTAAAGAAAATAGAGGTTTGAACTTTTGCTGGAGTTTTAATTACTTTTTTAATTTTTGAAGTGAAGTCCTCTGATCTCGATGCTCTTTTTTTACCTGAATTATCGGTTTGGGATATCCTAACTTTATTCACACCACTGTGCGGAATAATCTCAAGGGTATAATTATTAATTCCATTAATTCCAAGTCCTGCTACTTCTCCTGCTGCCACCCATCTGCCCCATTTGTATTGTTCAACAATAAAAGGCAATCGGCCACTTTCGTTCTTGGTGCTCCAAGAAATCTTGCCACTTGACGCTGCAGAAAGATTCACAAGATTAAAAGTACTGTTCGGTAGAAGTACTTCTGGATTGATAAATCGGGGACTACACCCTTCATAATGTTCGAGCTCTATGAAAACTTCTTGACCCTTTTTTAAGGAAAATAAACTCAGATCGATCTCAAAGTGGTCGTTTTGAATAGTTGCAGGAAGTACATTTCCATTTACCAATACCTTACTAATACAAAAACCAAATCCATCACTTTGGTAAGGATTAGAAACATATAAATTCATTCCTTGATAATAACCATCTACGGATAGACTTATACTTTGACCAAAACTGAATTGGCATAGAATCAAAAACAAGAAACAAAATTTAAGTTTCATATAGGCTTAAGTGTCTACAATATTAATCTCAATTTATTGAATATGCAAGGAGTACTTTGCATGAATCAATTGCTTATTTTTGCACCATGACATTTGATGTAATAAAATCTTTACATATCATTTTTGTAGTTTCTTGGTTCGCAGGGCTATTTTATATAGTGCGCCTGTTTATTTATCATACCGAGGCATTTTCTAAGGAGGAATTAGAGCAATCTATTTTAGTGAAGCAATTTACCATCATGGAAAAAAAATTGTGGTGGATCATTACCACCCCTGCAATGGTGCTTACAGTAATTTTTGGTGTATGGATGTTGTGTTTAAATGCAGCCTACTATTTTTCATCCCCTTGGATGCTGCTTAAATTGGGATTTGTCATCTTACTTTTGATTTATCATTTTATTTGTCAAAAGATCATGTTTGATTTATTTAAAGGAAAACATGTTTGGTCTTCAACAGGATTAAGGATTTGGAACGAGGTAGCCACCTTACTTTTAGTGATTATTGTATTCTTGGTGGTATTAAAAAATAGCATGAATTGGATCTATGGAACCATTGGTTTCTTTGGTGTGGCGGTCTCGCTGACACTAGCCATAAAACTATATAAAGTCTTAAGAGAAAAAAGTAAGTAATTTATTAAGTTTTATTCCTATTCAAATATATTTAATTACTATATTTGCACAAAATTTTAAGCATTTTAATCTAAATAATTAAAGCAAATGACTTTCGCAAAGCATTTAAAATACAACATTTTATTCCTTTTCGCTTTGGTTTTTTTCGGCAATATTTTTGCTGAAAAAAATAATACTAAAGAGACTGAAAAGGAGTTCAATGTAAGCGAAATGATCATGCATCACATAAAAGATGCTCATGAATGGCATTTGTGGGGTCCAGAACACGGAGGAACTTCAATTTACTTGCCAGTAATTCTTTTTGATAATGGTTTAAAGACTTTTAATTCAAGTAATTTCTATCACGGTCCTATTGTAGAACAAAAAGACAGTATTACCGGTGAAGTTTCTGAGTTTTACTTAGGAAAAGGTCCTGCAGCAGGATATGCTTTGTGTCACGAAGAAATTTACATCTTGCATGAAGGCAAATTAGAATTTAAGGAAGGACATCCTCATAATGTTCAACCTTACGATTTTTCGATTACTAAAAATGTAGTTTCCCTTTTCTTTGGAACTTTCTTGGTTTTAGTTTTAATGCTTACAGTGGCGTCTTTCTATAAAAAGAATGGAGCTGTTGCGCCAAAGGGATTAGCAAAATTTATTGAGCCACTTATCTTGTTAGTGCAAGACGAGATTGCTTACACCAATATCAATCACAACAAATACAAAAAGTTTGTTCCTTTCTTATTAACGGTCTTCTTTTTTATCATTACCAACAATCTTCTTGGGATGATTCCTTTACTTCCGGGAGGAGCTAACTTAACAGGAAATATTACTGTGACTTTGTTCTTGGCGACATTAACTTTATTGATTACGGTATTTTCAGGAAATAAAAATTACTGGAGACACATATTTGCTACCCCAGGGGTGCCAATTCCAATTTTAATCATCATGGTTCCTATTGAAATTATTGGAATCTTCACGAAGCCTATCGCCTTAATGATTCGTTTGTTTGCTAATATAACTGCTGGTCATATTATCATTCTTGCTTTGATCTCTATTATTTTTATCAATAAAAGTTTGGCTTGGGGAGCGCTTTCAGTTCCTATGGCTTTGTTTATTTCCGTTTTGGAATTGTTGGTTGCCTTTTTACAAGCGTATCTATTTACAATGCTTTCCGCATTGTTCATCGGTGCGGCTGTGGAGGAAGACCATCATTAATTAGTAATTTTTAAAACCATATACAATGACAGGAATGTTTGGAAGTATTGCAGCGATTGGTGCCGGATTGGCAGTATTAGGAGCTGGATTAGGAATCGGAAGAATCGGTGGTTCTGCAGTTGAAGCAATTGCTCGTAACCCTGAGGTATCAGGTAAAATTCAAACAACAATGCTTATTGCAGCAGCGTTGATTGAAGGTGTTGCGCTTTTTGGAGTCGTAGTTGGCTTCTTAGGAGCAAAAGCCTAAGTTAAAATTAAAAGCTACCCCAACGGTTGGTTGGGGTATGCTTTTTACTTTGAAATTGAAAAAATAAAGACATGGATTTAATAAAACCAGATTTAGGATTATTGTTTTGGACAGGATTGGTTTTCTGTTTATTACTTTTCCTTTTGGCTAAATTTGCTTGGAAACCAATTTTGAACGCTGTAAATGCTCGGGGTCAAAAAATTCAAGAAGCCTTAGATTTAGCTGAAAAAACAAGAGCTGAAATGCAATTGTTGCAAGCTGAAAATGACAAGATTATCAAAGAAGCTCGTGCTGAAAGAGATCTTATCGTTAAAGATGCTAAAGAAACAGCAACCAAAATGATTGATGACGCGAAGACAAAGTCGAAAATTGAAGCGGATAAAATTGTTGAAGGTGCTAGAACGAGCATCCTAATGGAAAAGAATGCTGCAATTGCTGAATTAAAAACGCAAGTAGCAGCAATCTCTTTATCGATTGCAGAAAAAATTGTTCGTCAAGAATTATCTTCTGATGAAAAACAAAAAGCACTTGCTAATAAATTAGCAGATGATGTTAATATGAACTAACAACAGATGAGATCAACGAAGTCGGCGGGAAGATACGCAAAGGCATTATTGGAATTGGCTGTAGAACAAGCTTGCTTGGAGACAGTGGAGTTAGACATGAACGCAATAGTTGCTACTGCTGATGTTGCTCCTGATTTTCAAGTTTTCTTAAATTCCCCAGTTATTAAAGCGGATAAGAAAAATGATGTAATGTCCAAGTTGTTTCCTAAAATGCAACCCTTATCCATCGCTTTTATCGCTTTAATCACCAAAAATGGTAGAGCGTCTGTAATCCCAGCTATTGCAAAAGGCTTTCAAGAATTACTTGAAAATCACCGCGGAATTGTTTCTGGAACTTTAACAAGTGCAAGTGCCTTAAGTAATGAAAGCAGAGATAAAATTATTGCTAATTTGTCTAAATCGATTACAGGTAAATTGCAATTAACAGAAATGGTGGATGCCAATTTGATAGGTGGTTTTGTAATTAGAATAGGGGACAATCAAATTGATGCCTCTGTAGCAACACAATTGAGAAAATTAAAACAAGAATTAACACAATAAGTCGCAAGACTAAATAAATTAAAATTAGAAAAATGGCAGATATTAATCCGGCAGAGGTTTCAGCAATTTTAAGAGAACAATTATCTGGTTTCAAATCAGAGGCTGAATTACAAGAAGTAGGAACTGTTCTTCAAGTAGGAGACGGAATCGCAAGAATTTACGGCTTGAAAGGCGTACAATATGGTGAATTAATTGAATTCGATGGTGGACTGCAAGGGATCGCATTGAATTTAGAAGAAGATAATGTTGGTGCTGTATTATTAGGCCGTTCCTCTTCTGTTAGTGAAGGTGATACGGTACGTCGTTTAGGACGCATTGCCTCTGTATTGGTAGGTGATGGAGTGGTAGGTCGCGTTATTGATACTTTAGGTCAGCCCATTGATGGTAAAGGACCAATTCTTGGTGAGTTATACGAAATGCCTATCGAAAGAAAAGCTCCAGGAGTTATCTTTCGTCAGCCGGTAACAGAACCATTACAAACTGGAATTAAAGCAATTGATGCGATGATTCCAATTGGTCGTGGTCAACGTGAATTAATTATTGGTGACCGTCAAACAGGTAAAACAACTGTTGCGATTGATACGATTATCAATCAACGCGAATTTTATGATAGAGGTGAAACGGTTTATTGTATTTATGTCGCTATTGGACAAAAAGGTTCAACAGTAGCAGGAATCGTTAAAAAGTTTGAAGATGCAGGCGCAATGGCCTATACAACAGTTGTTGCTTCCAATGCTTCTGATCCAGCGCCAATGCAGTTTTATGCTCCAATGACAGGTGCAGCAGTTGGTGAATATTTCCGTGACTGTGGAAAACCAGCATTAATTGTTTATGATGATTTATCTAAGCAAGCAGTTGCTTATCGTGAGGTTTCTTTATTATTGCGTCGTCCTCCAGGTCGCGAGGCTTATCCTGGTGATGTATTCTACCTTCACTCTCGTTTATTAGAGCGCGCTGCGAAAATTATTTCTGATGATACAATCGCTTGTCAAATGAATGATTTACCTCCTTCGTTGAAAAGTAAAGTAAAAGGTGGTGGTTCTTTAACGGCACTCCCAATTATTGAAACTCAAGCAGGTGACGTTTCCGCTTATATTCCTACCAATGTAATTTCTATTACAGATGGTCAAATATTTTTGGAGTCTGATTTATTTAACTCTGGTGTGCGTCCAGCAATTAATGTTGGTATCTCTGTATCAAGGGTGGGTGGTTCAGCTCAAATTAAATCAATGAAGAAGGTTGCGGGTACTTTGAAATTAGATCAAGCGCAATATCGTGAGTTAGAAGCATTCGCTAAGTTTGGTTCTGATTTAGATAATGCTACAAAATCTGTTTTGGATAAAGGTTCTCGTAATGTGGAAATCTTGAAGCAAAGAGAAGGTGACCCATACCCAGTTGAAAAACAAATTGCAATTATTTTTGTAGGTACCAAAGGATTAATTCAAAAAGTTCCTATCAATAAAGTTAAAGCTTTTGAAAAAGAATATTTGAATTATTTGGATGCAAAACATGCTGATGTTTTGGTAGCATTGAAAGCTGGAAAATATACAGATGAAATCACTGATGTATTGACAAAAGTGGCAAAAGAAATAGCAGATAAATACTAAATTGAGTTTTCTGTTGTCGTAAGACAACTTGCAAAGCATTGTTATGGCGAATTTAAAAGAAATAAGAAATAGGATTACCTCTGTTGGATCAACGATGCAGATTACTTCTGCAATGAAAATGGTCTCAGCTGCGAAGTTAAAGCGTGCTCAAGATGCGGTTACGCGCCTTCGTCCGTATGCGGGTAAACTAAGAGAAATTTTAGGAAATCTTAGTGCTTCTTTGGATTTAGCAGATAATGTTTACGCTAAGTCAGGTGAAGTTCAAAATGTCTTGTTGGTTGCTGTTACATCTAATAGAGGTCTATGCGGTGGTTTTAATAACAATGTCATCAAGAAGGTGAATTTATTGATTGCACAGGATTACAAAGATTGTAATGTTAAAGTGTTGTGTCTTGGTAAGAAAGTTAAGGACGTTATGAAAAGAACACCTAACTATTTTATTAATGACGAACTTGCTTCAGTAGAAGATATATTTTCTGATTTGACTTTCGAACGAACAACTGCTATCGCTGAAGCATTAACTACCATGTTCCTGAACAAAGAGGTTGATAAAATTGTCTTGGTTTACAATCAATTTGTGAATGCCGCTACTCAATCAGTTGAAAACGAACAATTCTTACCTATTCTAGCCTCTAACGAAGGAACAACTGATAGTGGGAATGATTATATTTTTGAACCTGCTAAGGAAGATCTAGTAATTGCACTTATTCCAAAGTCCTTAAAAATTCAATTGTTCAAAGCGCTTTTAGATTCTAATGCATCTGAGCACGGAGCACGAATGACAGCAATGCATAAAGCAACAGATAACGCTGAAGAATTAAGAAAAAACTTAAAATTAAGTTATAATAAAGCAAGACAAGCCGCCATTACCAATGAAATTTTGGAAATTGTTGGTGGTGCTGAAGCTTTGAATTCTTAGATTTGCTATAAATAGCAAATGATGGAACAACTCATAAAAGTTCTTATTGTAGACGATCACACTTTAATTAGCGAAGCCTGGACTTCCTTATTAAAAGATGCTCCTGGTATTTCTGTAATAGGGAATGCCGACAATGAAAATGATGCTTTCGATAAAGCCGTTCAATTGCGACCTGATATTATTCTAATGGATATCAACCTGGGTCAGGGAAGTGGGATAGAGGCCACCATCAAGATCAATGATGCCTTACCCAAAACAAAAGTTATCGGACTTTCTTTGCACGATGATATTACCTATGTCAAGAAGTTTTTGGCAGTAGGTGCTAAAGGTTACCTTACCAAAAACACCAATAAAAGCGAACTCATATCAGCAATTCATGAGGTGAGTCAAGGTAATTTATTTATCGGAAAAGAAATTAAGGATCGATATTTCACCTCTTTATTAAACATGGATGCTGCTACTGCTCAGAAAGAATTGACGATGAAGGAGATTGAGATTGTCAAGTTAATAGCGAATGGAATGACCTCAAAAGAAATTGGAGTAAAATTATTTCTATCTCCAAGGACCATTGAAAAGCACAGACATAACATCTTAAAGAAATTGAGTTTACCAAATGCTGCGCAACTCAGTAGTTGGGCGAAGGATAAAGGGTATGTTTAACCAACACTAGGACCTGGACCAAAATCACTTTCTGCGGAAAGAAAACTTAATTTTCCATCTTCATTTTCAGCCATTAAAATCATCCCTTGAGACTCTACACCACGAATCTTTCTAGGTTCTAGGTTTAAAAGTACCAATACAGTTTTACCTACCACTTCTTCCGGAGAAAAATGCTCCGCAATCCCTGAAACGATGGTCCTTTGATCAATACCAGTATCAATAATTAAATGAAGTAACTTGTCCGCTTTTTCAACTTTTTGAGCACTTATTATTTTGCCCATTCTCATGTCTAATTTTGCGAAGTCATCAAAATTTATAGCGTCTTTCATTTTTGGATATTTAGTGCTTGGCTCAAGAGTAGTTTCTAATTTGGACTTTTCATTCATTACAAGTTCATCCTCTATTTTTTCAAATAGTATTTTAGGTGTTCCTAATTGATGTCCAGCTTCTAATATTAATGGACTATCAGGCCAAAGTGTATAATTAACTTGTAGCATTTCTTGTAGTTCTTTCGCTTTTACGGATAAGAAAGGCATCGTAACTGCGGAGAGCATATTGGTTATTTGTAAAGCAACATAGATCACCGTTTGCACCCGTGTCGGGTCAGTTTTAATTACTTTCCATGGCTCTTGATCTGCCAAATATTTATTTCCAATACGGGCTAATTGCATCATTTCTGATTGCGCTTCACGGATTTTATAGGCATAAATTAATGCTGAAATCTTAGCGGGTACTTTTTCAATAGTAGCCAAAACTTCTTCGTCAACAGAAGAAAATTCTAAAGGTTGAGGAACAATTCCATTGTAGTACTTCTGACTGAGCACAAGGGTTCTATTCACAAAATTACCATATACATCAGCCAATTCTGAATTAATGCGCTGTTGATATTCTTTCCATGTGAATTCTGAATCCTTACTTTCTGGAGCAATGGAAGTAAGTACATATTTTAGTTCGTCAACTTTATTGGGGTAGGCCGCTAGATATTCATGTAACCAAACCGCCCAATTTCTTGAAGTTGAGAATTTGTCGCCTTCCAGATTTAAAAATTCATACGCAGGGACATTTTCTGGTAGAATAAAATCACCATGACTTTTAAGTAAAATTGGAAAAATAATAGCGTGAAATACAATATTGTCTTTTCCAATAAAATGAATGAGTTTTCTATTTCCAGCTTCTTCTTTACACCAATATTTCTTCCAATCTAAATTATTGTCTTTTGCCCATTGTTTGGTAGCCGAGATGTAACCAATAGGGGCATCTAACCATACATATAACACTTTGCCCTCAGCATCGGGCAATGGAACCTTGACCCCCCAATCTAAGTCACGCGTCATGGCACGAGGTTTTAATCCGCCATTGATCCAAGACATGCATTGACCAATAACTTGATTGCGCCATTTTTTAGGGTCGTGTTGTTTTTCACCATCCAGAATTCCATTTTGAATCCATTCTCTTAGCCATTCTTCATGCTCATTCATCGGTAAATACCAATGTGAAGTTGCTTTCAGGATAGGAGTCTTTCCGCTCAGAGTAGATTTTGGATCAATTAATTCTGTCGGACTTAAATCGCTGCCACATTTCTCGCATTGATCTCCGTAAGCATTATCATTCTGACATTTTGGACAGGTGCCTGTAATGTATCGATCTGCTAAAAATTGCTTGTATTCTTCGTCGTAGTATTGCTCTGAATTCTCTTTTGTAAAACTTCCATTTGCTTCCAGCTTTTTAAAAAAATCACCTGAAGTTTCATGGTGAATAGGCAAGGAGGTTCTGTGAAAAATATCAAAATCAATATGAAATTGATGAAATGAATTTTTTATAATATCGTGATACTTATCTACAATTTCTTGAGGGGAAATTCCTTCCTTTTTTGCTCTTAAAGTAATTGCTGCGCCATGTTCATCGCTTCCACATATAAAAGCCACATCGTGTTCTTTCATGCGTAAAAAGCGAACAAAAATATCTGCTGGCAAATATACTCCTGCAATGTGACCTAAATGAAGTGGTCCGTTTGCATAAGGAAGTGCTGCAGTTACTGTAAAGGTGTCTTTTTCCATAATTGAATACAAAGATAAAGAGAAGTCTTCGACTATGACACAGACTTTAAATTTTCTATGCGTAAAGTCGAGAATAAAGTCAAAAAAAAAAGGCCGGTATCACCAGCCCTTTTCAATTAAATCAGATTAATTATCTTTTCACAACATTGAATTGAGAAGTTTTACCATTCTCTAAAACAACATTAAAGATATAAAGTCCAGCCTCTAAGTTTGCAATAGAAACATCTGCTGAACCATTATTTAAATTCAATACATGAGAACCAACTTTTTTACCAGAAATATCAGTAATGCTTAAGTTAGCAACACCCTCTCCTTTAACAGATACGGTAACTTTATCAGTTGCAGGATTAGGATAAGCAACACCATCAATTGTTTTAGATTCTGTTAAACCAATATTATTAGCATCAAATACACGAACAGCAATAGAACTAGGAACATCCGCTCCAAATCCAGCAGCAAAATAAGCACCATCACTTTCGTTTGGCGTTAACGGTTGTGCATAATAATTGTAGTTCCAAGTATAATCTGTGTTAGACTCGTGACCTAAATATAAATTAAGATTTACAGTTTGAACACAAGCTAAATAGCGTTGATTATCAGTCAATACTACAGGAGTAGTAAAAGTTCCTAAAACAACCTCACCTTGTAAATCACTTGGGTAATAGTAATAACCAGAAGCAACTGGAGTTAAAGTATTGAAAGCTAAGTTAGCATCATTTAAATCAACAAAAACATCTTCCCACTTGTATAAATACAAAGCCATCTCTTCACCAGTCAAAATAGCACCTGAAGCAGTACTCGTAGTTGCAGAGAAATAAATTCCTTCAGCACCAATGCGACTTGCGTGAGCATCATTGATTACATTACAAACTGAATACGTTTGATTGTTAGTGCTTGGACGGTAAGAATTACCTGCATTTGGTAAATTCGTAGTTGCATCTAATTGAGCGTAGCTGTAAAGTGAATCTTGAATAGAGAATACTGTACTCATTGAATTGTCTGCAGCATAATCATCTGCACCAGCAAGAGCTAAAGTATAGTTCAAAGTATAACGTCCAGAAGGGTAACTTGCTAAAGAGAATTGAGGTAAAGTATTAGCTTGTGTTGGATCTACATCCAAACTATCACCTGAAGCTAAAGAAATATTGGAAACACTGTTGTTATAAACAACAACACCACTTGGATTAGTTACTGTAGCAGTAAGTGTCATTCCAGCTTGAGCTTGGTTACCATAATTGTAAACACGTGTTCCTAAATCGAAATTAAATTCAGTACCATTTTGTGCTAAGAAAGAGGGCACAGCACCTTGTTTTGAAATTAAGGTAGTTGATTTAGTAAGACCACCATCATTTGCAAACAATCCAGTTTTGTTACCTAATAACATTACAACAGGACCATTCAACATTTGATTCGTAATCAATAATCCATCAGTGTTTTGGATCATAACCACTGGAATGGTAACATTCACACCACTTGCACCAGCTCCCATAGCAACGACTGCAGGATCTCTATTGATGACAATTACACCAACTGCTCCAGCATTCTGAGCGTTAAGTGCTTTGGCACCAAATTCACAAGTATTTCTATAAATCACTGCGATTTTACCTGTTAAGTTGTTGATTAATGGGTTACATCCTTCAGCAGAAATTGGATTTCCTTGAGCATTTGTTCCTGGAGTTCCATCATCAACCATCATTAAAGTATCTTGAATGAAGGTACCTGGAATTAAAAAATCAGGAGTTCCCCATCCACTTGCTGGATCAGCCCATGTGAATTGGTAATTTCCTTGAATAGAATTTGGCGATACGCCTGCGCAAATCACCTGAGCCCCAGACCAGAAAGTCAAAGCGAGTGCTGCGAAAGAAAGTAATAATTTTTTCATAGTATAAAGTTTTTATTTAAAACTAAATTAACATTAAATTTCAATTTCACCAACAGATTTTTAAAATAAATACAAATAAAATGGGAGGGTCTTTATTATTCCACAAAACTAATTTCTAAGCCCGAGAGGGCTTGACTGTTCTTATCGTATGAAGAAATCCAGCGAAAATCAAAAAACAAACCCCTTTGAGAATAATTTTTCTAAGCCCGCAGGGCTTAAATATGACTAGCAAGATGAAATCCAGCGAATAAATATAAAACCGTTCCTTTTTGGCGTGTATTTTTATTTAAAATCATGACAAAAAGATATTGTTGTAAAAACCGATCGCTTGTAAACAAAAAAAGCACTTTTACAAAAGTGCTTTTTTGATATTTATATGGTAAAAGGTTTATTTAACCCAATGAATGAAAAAGTAGATTATTGCTGCTAAAGCTGCACTCACTGGGATGGTAAGGACCCACGCCCAAAGTAAATTAATAGTAACACCCCAACGCACGGCACTGAGCCTTTTAGTGGCTCCAACACCGATAATCGAACCTGTTATAGTATGAGTAGTAGATACAGGAATTCCAAACTGAGAAACGGTAAACAGTGTTAAGGCACCCGCAGTTTCTGCACAAACTCCTTCAAGTGGCGTTACTTTGGTGATTTTAGTACCCATGGTCTTAACAATTTTCCAACCTCCCATTAAAGTGCCAAGTCCAATCATTAAGTAACATCCAAAAGCAATCCAAAAAGGCATCGTTTCATTGTGTACCTTGGTTTTAATCTTATAACCTTTAAGTAGATTTAAACTTTCTTTGTCGATATAATTAGCAAAAATTGCGGCATTAATATATTTTTTATTGAGTTTTTTGTGATTGAAGATGGTATCTTGCGTTTTAGCATCACACAGAGCATCTCCAATAGCATAGACTTCAAGTTTCGTTAAACTAGTATCTATTGCCATAAAACTAGGAACGCTCTCATTTTTGAAAGTAGGATTCAGTTTACCATTTTTATCATAAACTTCTTTACCTGTTTTTGCTTCATGAATAGTCTTTCCTTCGATAAAAAATAATTGATCATTAATTCGTGCAATTTCAGGTTTAAATTTATGCAATTTACCTTCCTTAGTATCATATTCAATTTGCATCAACTCCGTTATTTTTAATTGCTGGGGCACTTCTTCTGTAAGTTTGCCTTGTCTTCCCATATTGCCATACACCAATAATGCTGCACAAATAATACCCATGACTTTTTGAGAATCCGCGCCACCATGACCCAATGAGAACGCAGCTGAGGAAAGAAGTTGAAGTCTTTTGTACATATTCGCTTCTTTTTGTGCTGATGGTTTTTTACCATGACGCAATTCAAACCAGATGTATATGATGATAAACATAGCCAACATACCAATTACGATATACATCATGATGGGCTTCATGTCCAAATATTCTATCATTTGGTCCATGAGATAAATGGTCCCTAAGGATAACAATAGAATCACCAGCATTTTCTTCCAAAAAGATCGGCTTATGGTAACAACTGCAATTACATAGGCGATGAAACCACCAATAAACGGCGCAAGAAAAATAAAAAGAATCACCTTTATAATTTCTCCTGATGCAATAACATCCCAACCTGCATGAGCCACCGCTGCTCCAGCAAATCCACCTATTAAGGTATGTGAGGAGGAGGATGGAATTCCTAAACGCCAAGTCAACAAATTCCAAAATGTCGCCGCCAATAATCCCGATAATATTACCCAAAGGTCAATGGCATTATTGTCAACTGTCTTTGCAACAGTATTTCCAACGCTCATATCAAAAACCCAGAAAGCAATGATGTTAAAGGTGGCTGCCCAAATAACTGCTTGGAAAGGCGTTAATACTTTCGTTGATACGACAGTTGCAATTGAGTTAGCCGCATCATGGAAGCCATTGACTAAGTCAAAAAGCAAAGCGATGATGATGACAACAATTAATAAGTTAAACATAGCAATTGAAATTAATGTGATCTAAAATTCGAAAATGATTAAGCGTATTTTACTACAATTGACTCAATAACATTTCCTGCATCTTCGCATTTATCTGTTGCTGTTTCCATTACTTGATACAATTCGCGTCGTTTTATTAATTCTTTTGCGTCAACATCTGAATTAAATAATTTTTCGATGCTCATGTCAAATATATTGTCCGCATTGTTTTCAATACTGTTGATTTTGATAACGCATTCAATTATTTTCTGTGTGTTCTTTAGATTGCGCAATTCCATCACCGCTTCTTTAACCGCTAAAACCGCATCATGAATTGCTTCAGCTGTTTTTTGAATTCCCTGATCAGATATTGGATCTATATGGTAAAAATTAATTTTCTTTCCAGCAGAATAAATGTAGTCAGCGATATCATCTAAGGCAGATGCTAAAGCATGAATGTCCTCTCTATCAAAAGGAGTGATGAAATTTCTTCCAAGCTCAATGAATATCCGATGAGTAACTTCATCATTATTGTGCTCTAATGTCTCCATTTCAGATATCAAAGCCGCTCGCTGATTAAAATTGGGCTCTTGAACCACTTGCAATAGCTTCTTTGCTATTTTTTCTAAATTGTCACTTGCCTCTTCGAATAGGTTGTAAAAAACTCTGTCTTTTGGTAAAAAGTAACTTAAAATTCCTGCCATGTCTTTATTATTTGTAAATCAAATTTAATGCTATTCAACAATCATTAAACCCGTGATTTTGTTTTTTAACATAATCATAACATTCAAGAGTACTGGTAATTGAATTTTGATAATACTAATTTAGTAAAGAGTCAAACCATCAGAAATGAATAGGTTTAAATGAAAATCAAATATTTAAAAAGAAACCGAAGACTAAAGTATCAATTTAGAATACTTGAATAAATAAAAAAGGGGAGTGACAAACTCCCCTTTTTTATTTATAAATGTTATCTTATTTCGCTGCAGTATATTTTCTACTCACAACACTCCAATCAATTACATTAAAAAAGGCATTGATATAATCAGGTCTTCTATTTTGATAGTTTAAATAATAAGCGTGTTCCCAAACATCTAAAGCTAAAATTGGACTTCCTGCACAACCTTCTCCCATAAGTGGGTTGTCTTGATTGGCAGTAGAACAGATCTCCAACTTACCATTACTTACACACAACCATGCCCATCCAGATCCAAATCTTGTGGTAGCTGCTTTCGCAAATTCATCTTTGAAATTTTCATACGATCCAAATGCTGCATCCATTGCGCTTGCTAATTCACCTGTTGGATTTCCTCCACCAGTTGGACTCATGATTTCCCAGAATAAATTGTGGTTCCAAAATCCACCCCCATTATTGCGAACGGCAGGTTTGTCCTTGCACGCTTTCAAAATCTCTTCAATAGTTTTTCCCTCTAATTCTGTTCCTGCAATTGCATTGTTTAAATTAGTGGTGTAGGCTTGATGGTGCTTAGAATGATGGATTTCCATTGTTCTTGCATCGATATGGGGCGCTAATGCATCGTAAGCATAGGCCAATGTTGGAAGTTCGAAACTCATATTTTTTGTTTTAATTATTTGTTTCAAAATTAGAAAATACTTATGATTATGAAGCATTATATTTTCATTAATAGCACTTAATTTTCGTTTAATATTTATTTATCTAAGATCTTAACCCAACTTTTTTTTAGGTTCTTTCATCTTAATTTTAGATGCAGATTAATTTAGACATACAACAACTTAAAAACGGAGACCCTTCAGAGTTTAATCTCTTGGTTTCTAGTTTGTCGCCTAAGGTTTTAAATTTATCTTATCATCTTATTGGAAACCGTTCTGATGCTGAGGATTTGACGCAAGAGGTTTTCATGGCGGTACATGAAGGCATCCAAAAATTTAAGGGCGAGAGTTTAATCTCGACTTGGGTACACCGCATCACCTTAAATAAGTGCAATGAGCATCTTCGGAAGATTAACCGGAAAAAGCGCAAAGGCATTATGATTCCAATAGATTTTATTTCTTCAGAAATAAAGCATGAAAGTCAAAGCGACGCACCCTTACTGCAAGAAGAAAAGGAAATTGTTTTGCAAATGGCCCTGCAGAAATTACCCGAAAATCAACGAATGGCCTTTCAATTATACAATAATGAGGATCTTAGTTATGTTGAAATTGCGGAGAAAATGCAGGTCTCTATTTCTGCCATTGAATCCTTGCTGTTTCGTGCGCGAAAAAATTTAAAAAATTATTTAGTCCCCTTTCAAAATTGCGTTCTCTAGTCTCAGTTGATTTTTGATAGCTTCTTGAACATGCGTATTTCAAAAGAAAAAGCTAAATTGCCGCAGCTAATATTTACAACATCAAAATAGTGACTAAATTAATTCTTTCTTTATTCATTGCAACCTCTTCCTTTCTGAGTTTCTCACAATTAAATTTCCAATGTAATTTTCAGCGTGATCCTTTGAAACTTGATAGTATTTACGAAGTAAATAAAGGTGAATTTTTGAGTGTAAAGGAATTGAAGTTCTATTTTTCTGACTTTTTATTTTACAACGAAAAAGGCGAAGTGCTGTATCATTCAGATACCTTAATTTTTTACGATCTAGAGGAAGGTTCTCGTAGGCTGTTACTTTCTGAAGCTCTCGTTGGAGTAAATAAAATCGAATTTCTTTTGGGATTGGATAGCGCAAAAAATGTTTCCGGTGCATTAGAAGGTCCTTATGATCCACTTTTAGGAATGTATTGGGCTTGGAATACTGGTTATATAAATTTTAAATTGAAGGGAACTGCCAATTGGATTTCAAACCTTAAGAATGATTTCGAATTTCATATCGGTGGATATAGAGCACCATATGGGGCTTCTCAAAAATGTATTTTAATTGCAAAAGGATCTACTTTTTATTTGGATCTTGATGCTTTCTTGCAATCATGGAATTTACAAGAGATTAATCATTTAATGGTCCCTGGTGAAAAAGCTTATCTATTTTCGCAGGAACTTGTAAAACACTTTCATTTTTAAATGTTAAAAAGACACTTATTCTTTTTTCTTTTAAGTTTTAGTCTGCTCGCGCTGACTTTTTCCACCTTGGATACACACCCATTTTATCAACCTCAAAATTGGCCAAAACCGAGCTATAATTTTAAAGGCAATCCATTGGATGTTGAAAAATTCAAATTAGGACGTGCATTATTTTATGACCCAATTCTATCTAGAGACAGTTCTATTTCCTGTTCTACTTGTCATTTGCAATACACCGCTTTCACACATGTAGATCATCCGACAAGTCATGGAATTGAAGGTCGAATTGGAAAAAGAAATTCCCCCTCTTTAGCAAATTTGGCCTGGCGCAATGATTTTCATTGGGATGGGGGAGTGCTCAATTTGAACAGTCAAGCTATTAATCCAATTACCCATCACGATGAAATGGACATGACACTTGATGAAGTGCTCCGGCGTCTTGATCATTCTCCAATTTATGCTCCTGCTTTTGAAAAAACTTTTGGAACTAAGGATATCCGACCCTTTCACCTGGTAAAAGCACTTGCTCAATATACTGTTGCTCTGGTTTCTGCCAATGCTAAATATGATAAGGTTATGCGAAAAGAGGAAGGAGTTCAGTTCTCAGAGCAAGAATTAAAAGGGTATAATCTGTTTAAACAAAATTGTATAAGCTGCCATAGCGGTCCAACACTTGGCGGGGATTTATTCAAGGCTAATGGACTTTCTTTAGACCCTGAATTGAATGATTTTGGTCGCATGACCATAACTGGCAAAACAAAAGATTCGCTTCTATTTCGAGTGCCTAGTTTGAGAAATATCGAATATAGTTTTCCCTACATGCACGATGGTCGCTATAAAAAACTTAAAGATGTACTCGATCATTATGCTCACTTGGAGGACCATCAAGTTTTGAGTAAGGAATTGAAAAGAAAAAAACCAAATTTAAGTTCTAACGATCAAAAAGACCTTATTGCGTTTTTAAAAACCTTGTCGGATAAACAGTTTTTATTTGATGAAAGATTTAAATATGCACCCTTAAAATAATGAGTTAATATTTTTTGAGGAGTTGGAATTAATGATTTTTGCATAAATCGAAAATTGTATATAATAGTTGATAACCCTGAAAGGGTTTGATTCTTAACATTTCTAATATCTCACCCTTTCAGGGCTATGTTAATATCGGTTGCTTTCTATTGCCTATGGATTTTTTCGGTTACTGAGCACTTGTGCCGAACTGGTCGAGGTATGCCGAAGTACGCCCATCGTTAATATATCTCACCCTTTCAGGGTTGCGTTTATGTTGGTTAATTTCTATTTCCGTTATATGCCTATCGTTAAAAGATGAGACTCTTTCAGGGTTTTAATACTGATTGATAGCCCTGAAAGGGCTTGATATCTAAACATTGGGCAAAGCCCTATGTTGCGGCAAGAATAAAGCAGTCAAAAGCCCTGAAAGGGTGGGATATCTAATCAGTGTTAATAGTCACCTTTTCAGCGTTTTATTGCTTCTAGCAACTCAAAATAATTTAATACTAAAATAATACTGAGCAAGTATATATTATTTTAAACTACTAACTTTACTGAAAATAAATACTATAAGCATGAAAAATATTTTTCTATTATTATCCCTTCTAGTTGTTATAGCAATAGAGGCACAAGCGCAAACCAATCCTGCAATTACCAACTGGTTGATCAATACTACTGGACTTACAGGAAGACATTATGTAAATGGAAATCCAACTCCAATAACGGATGCTGTTGCAGCAAATGTACAATCTGTTCAATATTCTACCAATTGGGTGTATGTTACCACGACAGGGGTTCCTTCTTATATTACAGGTCCCTTCTTGGACGGAAATCCCTCTGTAGCACAAAATCAAAATGCTATTTTTAAAATTTCTCTAAATCCTGTTCAAAATACTGGAAATCCAACGAATACGACAGGAGGAAATATTGGTATTTTCATTAATGGAGTTGCCTTATTTGATTATCGTGATGGAGTATCTTGGAAGAATGCTAGCAATGCATTAGCAGGTGGTCCACTTGGTGGTATGGGTGATGGTGTATGGAATCGCGATGCAGTCCCTGCAGAAAAAGCGGGATTTGATTGTGCTAAAGGTCACCCAGCAATGGGAAATTATCACCACCATCAAAATCCAAGTGCTTTTAATTTAGACCTAACTGTAATCTCTAATATTTGTGATATTTATGCCGCTGATGGTTTGTATCTAATCAATGCTGCGCAACATGCTCCACTTATTGGATATTCTTACGATGGTTTCCCAATCTACGGTGCATATGGATATGCAAATACCGATGGAACTGGTGGAATTACTAGAATGAAATCTAGTTATCAATTGAGAAATATTACCACCAGAACTACTTATGCTAACGGAACCGCTGTTACCGCTGGACCTCCAGTTTCTACAACGTATCCCTTAGGTATTTTCCGTGAGGATTATGAATACATTGCGCAAACGGGACAAGATTATTTAGACAGTCACAACGGTAGATTTTGCGTAACTCCAGAATATCCAAATGGAATTTATTGTTATTTCGCTACGGTTGATGCGAATTGGAACTCAGCGTACCCTTATTTGATCGGACCAACATTCTATGGTACTAAAACTGGTTCTAAAGTCACTACGATCTCAGAAACGGTTACTACTTATAATCCTTCTAACGGTTTGACAGAACAAACTGCCATCGATGTGAAGGTATTCCCTAATCCAAGTAATGATGTATTAATTGTTCAGTTGAGTGATTTAATTGTTTCTGATGTTCCAGTTTATTTAATCGATATGAATGGAAAAATTATTTCTGAAAAAACGATAGCTCAAGGAAGTACTATTGCTTACTTTGATGTGAGTACTCTTTATGCAGGAAATTATTTGATTAAAATTGGCTCAGGTCAAAATCAAAAATCACTTCCAGTTACTGTAGGAGAATAGGAAACAAAAGTTTTGATGTAGAAAAGGGCAGTTTACGCCCTTTTTCTGTTTTAAGGTAACTTATGCAATTCTCTTTGCGTATTTTTGTACCATGCTAGACGAAAGGCCAATAACGGACTGGATTCCTTTATCAACAAAGGAAGCAGAAAAAAGAGGATGGGAGGAATTTGATGTCATCCTAATTTCCGGTGATGCTTATGTTGATCACCCCGCTTTCGGTACCGCAGTAATCAGTCGTATCATCGAAGATGAAGGTTTGCGGATTGGTATTGTAGCACAACCCAATTGGAAAGATGATTTACGAGATTTTAAAAAATTAGGAAAACCAAAACTTTTTTTCGGTGTTACAGCGGGTTGTATGGACTCTATGGTCAATCACTATACTGCTAATAAGCGCCTGCGTTCAACTGATGCTTATACTCCTGGTGGTCAAGCAGGTTTTCGACCCGATTATGCTTCGATTGTTTATGCCAATATTTTAAAAGATATCTATCCTGATGTTCCAGTGGTTCTTGGTGGTATTGAATCTTCCCTAAGACGCGTAACACATTACGATTATTGGAAGGATGCATTAATGCCCTCTATTTTAGTGGATTCAAGAGCTGATTTATTGGTTTATGGAATGGGCGATCAACCCTTGAGAGAGTTGCTGCGTTTGTTGAAAAAAGGAGTTCCTTTTGATCAAGCAAAAACATTAAAACAAGTAGCTTTTTTACAGGATAATTCACTTGAATTACCCAAAAATAAAAATTGGGAAACAGTTGAATTGGCAAGCCATGAAATCTGTTTAGAGGATAAAATTAAATATGCAGCAAATTTCAAAATTGTCGAAGTTGAATCCAATAAATGGGAAGCCAATAGAATTACACAAGTAGTTGGTGAACAAGTATTGGTGGTGAATCCACCCTACAAAACCATGACGGAAAATGAAATAGACAAGTCCTTTGATTTGCCCTATACCCGTTTACCGCATCCCCGTTACAAGAAAAGAGGAGCAATTCCTGCTTATGACATGATTAAATTTTCTATCAATATGCATAGGGGTTGTTTTGGTGGTTGTAGTTTTTGTACCATTTCTGCCCATCAAGGGAAGTTCATTGCTTCAAGAAGTGAGAAATCCATATTAAATGAGTTAGAAGAAGTGGTGAAACATCCCGAGTATCGAGGATTTATTTCCGATTTAGGTGGTCCATCAGCCAACATGTATAAAATGAAAGGTAAAGATGAAGCCATCTGCGCTCGTTGTTCTTCTCCAAGTTGTATTCACCCTGTTATTTGCAACAATCTAGATACTTCTCACAAACCAATGACAGAATTGTACCGAAAAGTAGATGCGCATCCTCAAGTAAAAAAGGCTTTTGTTGGATCTGGAATTCGTTATGATTTATTGGTAGATGATTTTAACAAAAATAATGAGGATGGTAATCACGATGAATATATTGAGCAAGTAATTACGCGCCATGTAAGTGGAAGATTGAAGGTCGCTCCAGAACATACTTCTGATGCAACCTTGCGTGTAATGCGCAAGCCATCGTTTAAGTATTTCCATAAATTTAAGGAGAAATATGATCTGATTTCTGAGCGACATGGACTCAAGCAACAACTTATCCCTTATTTTATTTCTTCTCATCCTGGTTGTGAGGAGGAGGACATGGCTAATTTAGCTGCAGAGACAAAAGATATGGGTTTCCAATTAGAACAAGTTCAAGATTTTACTCCAACTCCGATGACCGTTGCTGAGGTAATATATTACACAGGAGTTCATCCTTATACTCTTAAACCCATCAAAACTGTAAAAACTAAGGAAGAAAAATTAAATCAAAATAGATTTTTCTTTTGGTATAAACGAGAAAATCAACAATGGATCAAAACCAGACTTGAAAAAGCAAATCGACCTGATTTGATTGAAAAATTACTGGGTGGACCTAAGGAAAATAAAGAAAAAGAGATTCCGAATTGGTTGGCGCGTCAGCGAAAAAAATAAATCCTGAATTAATTTAAGCTGCGCAAGATGCCATCCCACAACTGAATGCGCATGGCCATGGCGGTACGAGAGTAAGTAACTGCTTCTTCCCACTTTTTAGTATCATTTCCGCACAATTCCTCGATCATCTGTAAGGACATTGGACCATGTTCACCACCATCTACTTCTATATGTCTATTGAGATAATAGACCAATTGTGAAGCTTGAATTTCATTTTTATGGCTTAATTCATTAACAATTTCAATAAACATATCAGGAATTAAATCTTCTCGCCCAAAGGTGAAAACAGCAGCGATTACATGTAATTTACCTGTTTCAATAGCTGAAAATGTAAATTTCATAAAGTTCTTCGTCTCCAGATTTACATCAAGTGAATCGATTGCTTTTTCAAGAGACGTTTTCGCTTTTAATTGCTCAATAAAGGCATCTATTTTTTGAGTAGATGCACCTATCTGTATCATGGCATCTCTGTACAATTCGAAATGACTGGATGCTTTCCCGTCTTCGCCAATATCACTTTCCTCTCCCCAAACTATTTCATTGATGAGTCTTCTAGTAGATGCTGTCCCAACAGGAACCCATGGAACTTCCACACACGTCATTCCTCTTTGAAGACTTTTCAATAAACTCATGAAGTCCCAAACTGCGAAGACATGCTGTTCCATAAAAAGAGCAATTCCTTTTTTTGATTGAAGTTGGGCATACATGGGATGACTTATCAGAGCATCTCGAAAAGGCGCTAAAGACTTATTTAATATTTCAAATTCTGGCTTCACGAAACTTTAACACCTAATTCTTTAAGTTGTTCATCACTTAGTGGAGATGGGGCATCAATCATGGTATCTCTTCCGCTGTTATTTTTTGGAAAAGCAATATAATCTCTAATAGAATCCGTTCCTCCGATAGTGGCCACCAAGCGATCTAACCCAAAGGCTAATCCACCATGTGGAGGCGCTCCGTATTCAAAAGCAGTCATTAAAAATCCAAATTGAGCCTGCGCTTCTTCCTTTGTAAATCCTAGAAGATCAAACATATTTGATTGTAATTCACGGTCATGAATTCTGATGGAGCCACCACCTAATTCAACACCGTTCATCGCTAAGTCATAGGCATTGGCACGAACTTTTCCAGGTTCTGTTGCCAACAGATGTAAATCTTCAGGTTTTGGTGAAGTAAATGGATGGTGCATTGCGTGATAGCGTTGATGATTTTCATCCCACTCTAATAGCGGAAAATCTAAGACCCACAATGGTTTAAAATCATCTGGGTTGCGCAAACCTAATTGAGTACCCAGTAAAAGTCTTAATTCACACAGTTGTTTGCGCACTTTGTCCAAATCACCAGATAATAACAATAATAAATCTCCCGGGGCTGCATTGGCTGCTGCCATCCATTGTTGTAAATCTTCAGAAGAATAAAATTTATCTACGGAGGATTTAATACTACCGTCTAAATTATATTTAGCATAAATCAATCCTTTTGCCCCAATTTGTGGTCGTTTCAACCATTCTGTAAGTTCATCCAATTGCTTACGCGTATACTCTGAACACGTTTTAGCATTGATTCCAATGACACTTTCTGCATCGTCAAAAACAGGAAATCCTTTTCCTTTTGCCATGGAAGTAAAATCCACAAATTCCATTGCAAAACGAATATCAGGTTTGTCAGATCCATATTTTTCCATTGCCTCTGCATAGGTCATTCTAGGAAACGAATCTTTAAATTCAAATCCTTTAACTTTTTGGAAGATATGTTTGATCAATCCTTCAAAAGTTTCCAGTATGTCGTTTTGTTCCACATAAGACATTTCACAATCTATCTGAGTAAACTCAGGTTGTCTGTCCGCTCTTAGGTCCTCATCTCTAAAACATTTCACAATTTGATAATATTTATCAATTCCTGAAACCATTAGTAATTGCTTGAAGGTTTGAGGAGATTGTGGTAAGGCATAAAATTGACCTTGATTCATTCTGCTTGGAACTACAAAATCTCGCGCTCCTTCTGGCGTAGACTTTATCAATACAGGTGTTTCAACATCCAAGAAACCTTGAGCATCAAGATAATTACGCGTTTCTAATGCTACTTTATGTCTTAAAAATAATTTTTGTTGTACCGTATTTCTGCGTAAATCTAAATATCTAAATTGCATTCTCAATTCATCACCTCCGTCAGTATCGTCTTCAATTGTAAAAGGTGGCAGTTTGGCTTCATTTAAAATCGTGAGGGAATCGACATTAATTTCGATCTCACCCGTAGCCATGTTTTTATTTTTACTGCTTCTTTCAATCACAGTTCCTACTACTTGAATCACATATTCTCTACCTAATTTTCTAGCTTGAGCGCAAAGTGCATTGTTTTGTGCCTCATTAAAAGTCAATTGCGTAATACCATAACGATCACGAAGATCAACAAAAGTCATTCCTCCTAAATCGCGAGACCTTTGCACCCATCCCGCTAAGGTTACTTTTTCATTGATATTTGCGCTAGTTAACGCTCCACATGTGTGTGTACGAAACATATTTTTTTTCACAAAAATAAGAAAAGTCAACGGGATGAGGAGTAGATTTTGGGAATAAACTTTTTCACAAATAGACGGATATTCGTGAGTAGTAGCCCTTGGTTAATTCAAAATGATTGGATATTCATTTGATTGAAATAAATAACTTATCATCAATAACTTAGATTACATTAATATCTGAGCCATGAATATACTTTTAGTTGAAACTGGAATGGAATCTTTCTTTTTTGTTTTTGGGGGCTTAATGCTGATTTTTATTATTGCATTTGTCGTTAGCGCAAAGAAGAAATAATTTCGTTATTGAAATTTTACTGGACTTTCAAATCTAATCAATTCCATGGATCCATTGGATGGGTCATGATAAATGATGTAGGAAAATAAATAGTTTTTTTCATCATAAATTACTTGAATTTCTTTGGTAAGTTGACCCATACTCAGAAGATGTTTCGCACTCAAGTTACCATATAAGTCATAGCTAAAACACAACTCCTCATACGCATCCTTGTCATCGTTATAAAAAGAGGCAATTGACGACAGCAATCCTTTTTCATTGTAAGAATACTTCTTAAAATAGATGGTCCCAACCATTTTTAATTGTTCTTTGGACTCAATTAGATATCCCTCCTTCGAGTAAATAAATGTTTCTGTCGAATAAGGTAAACCGTAGTTATTGAATTTCTTTTTTATTAAAAGCGAATCTGTCTGTTGATATTCTAAATGCTCTTTAAACAAAAGATTTTTATTGGAACCTTCTAGTAAATTTGTCCCACTTGCATTATATTTTTCTAAGGAAATTATTCGTCCTGATGCGTCATATTGGCAATAAGTGGAAATTGTTGCCCCATGAGATTCGGTTTTATGGCAAATTAAATACCCTGTCTCATCGTAACTATAGCATTGTTTCAGGGTATCTATTTTTGTCCCAATTTGATGAATTTCTTCAATGCTTATTATCTGTCCTTTTTCATTAAAGTAATAGGCATAATGTCCTTTCTGAGCCCTGAAGATGTCATTTTGTTTTTTGGCCGAAATCGTCCCTTTTATGGATTTGAGGTGGCTTGATTTAACAAATTCTGAATTAAAATAAGGGGCAGTGGTAAAGGCAGCTCCATTTGAATTATCAATAAATTGTCCCCAACAATTAGAGAAAGCTACTGTAATGAATAGGAGAAATGAAGTTGCTTTCAGCACCTTAATTTAAGTTTTTAAGCAAGGAGCTCCATCCAGTTTTCTCATTCAAAAAAGCCGCTAACTCAGCAATTGGAATGCGTTCCTGTAGCATCGAATCTCTGTGTCGAATGGTGAGCATATTATCTTCTAAACTTTGATGATCAATGGTTACGGCGAAAGGGGTTCCAATAGCATCTTGCCTTCTGTATCTTTTTCCTATGGAGTCTTTTTCGTCATATTGAACTGAAAAGTCAAATTGTAATTCCTTCATGATTTCCATTGCTTTTTCGGGCAGTCCATCTTTTTTAATTAAGGGTAAAATGGCCACTTTATAGGGAGCAAGTGCTGGCGGAATAGCTAAAACAGTTCTCGAAGTACCATCCTCTAACAATTCATTTTTGAAAGAAGCACTTAAGACCGATAAAAACATGCGATCCAAACCAACTGAAGTTTCTACTACAAACGGAACATAGTTTTCATTCAATACGGTATCAAAATATTGTAATTTTTTTCCCGAAAACTTTTCATGCTGTTTCAAGTCAAAATCAGTTCTAGAGTGGATTCCTTCTAATTCTTTGAATCCCATTGGGAAATTAAATTCAATGTCCGCGGCAGCATTTGCATAATGAGCTAATTTAATATGATCGTGAAAACGGTAATTGTCGTCTCCAAGTCCTAGGTTCTTATGCCATTGAATCCGTTGATTTTTCCAATAATCGTACCATTTCATTTCCTCACCAGGTTGCACAAAAAACTGCATTTCCATTTGTTCGAATTCCCGCATTCTGAAGATAAACTGACGGGCTACAATTTCATTTCGGAATGCTTTACCAATTTGGGCAATACCAAAAGGGATTTTCATTCTTCCTGATTTTTGAACATTCAAGAAATTCACGAAAATTCCTTGAGCGGTCTCAGGTCGAAGATAAATAGTAGAGGCGTCTCCCGCTACAGAACCCATTTCAGTAGAGAACATCAGATTGAATTGTCGCACCTCTGTCCAATTTTTTGTACCTGAAACGGGACATACAATTTCTAAATCAATAATTAATTGTCGAACACCTTCCAAGTCATTTGCACCAAGTGTAGTGCGCATACGATTTTCAATAGTCAATATTTTCTCTGCATTGCGCAAAACATTGGGATTGGTTGCTCTAAATTGATCTTCATCAAAAGCAGCTCCAAATCTATCTTTTGCTTTGGTAACTTCTTTGTCTATCTTTTGCTTGATTTTTTCCAGATGTTCTTCAATGAGTACGTCTGCACGGTATCTTTTTTTGGAATCTTTATTATCAATCAAAGGATCATTAAAGGCATCGACATGTCCGGAAGCTTCCCAAATAGTAGGGTGCATAAAAATTGAAGTGTCAAGTCCAACGATATTACTGTGCATTTGCACCATTGATTTCCACCAATATGCTTTTATATTATTTTTTAATTCTACACCCAATTGGCCATAATCGTAGGTAGCTGCCAATCCATCATATATTTCGGAAGAGGGAAAAACGAATCCGTATTCCTTGGAGTGAGAAATTATCTCTTTTAATTTATCTTGATTTTGTTCCATAGCACAAAGATACAAGCAAAATTATACTACACATTTATTGTTGCAGAACAATTTCAACACTCGATGTTGAATTAACTTGCCGATTATTGATAAATTTGAATATTATGCGTCTATACCTGAACCAAGATTCGTTTTTCGAAACAGATAAACCACTCGATATTTCTTTGAGTGTTTCCGAACATCAAACATTAAGTGCTTGGTATGTTAAACCACCTCTTATGGAACCAGTCCGTGAAAACGGATTTCTGGGGAGTGTAAAGGAAGGCGGGGATGTTAATTTTCGTTCTATTTTGTTTAATCCCCATGGACATGGTACCCATACGGAATCCTGTGGTCACATCACACCAGAGATTTTTTCGGTGAATAAAGTGGTAAAAAATTATTTTTTTAAAGCCCTTCTAATAAGTTGTTCCCCTGAAGTGCAAGAAAATGGAGATAGAATAATTAATGTAAAGAATTTACCTGAAGGAATAGGAGCAATAGAGGCCCTTGTGATTCGGAGTCTGCCCAATACAAGTGATAAAATCGCATTGAACTATGCCGAAACCAATCCTCCTTATCTTTCTTTAGAGATGATTCCCTTGTTGAATAAATTCCAAATTAAGCATCTACTATTGGACTTACCTTCGGTTGATAAAGAGCAGGATGGAGGGGTATTGGCTTTTCATCATGCTTTTTGGGAAGTGCCAGAAGTGAATAGATTAGATCGGACCATTACTGAATTGATCTTTGTAAAAGATGAAATAAAAGATGGCAGCTATATTTTAGAATTACAAATTGCGCCTTTTGAAAATGATGCAAGTCCAAGCAGGCCGGTTTTATACCAGATCGAAAAAGTATAAGCGCTCTTTTGACGTTTTCTTGAATTTTTTAGGCATAAAAAAATGAGCCGAAGCTCATTTCCTTTTTTGTAGACCGATTAAAGTCTGAGTGGTCATTTGTTAAAAAAAAACAGGCGCTTCTTACGTTGGCGAAATTACTAATGTGATTATTAAACTAGAAAATAAAACTGCCTCTCCAAGCAGACTTCAACATTATTTCAACATAAGAAGCGACCTGTATCTCTTCTTATTTCATATCTAAGGTATTTTATTTTAATTATAAAAGTGTACTAGATGAATAGATTGGGTTATAATTCGAATAATTGAACTTATTTGATGAATATAGGGTAAATAAATTTTTTAATTCTAGTGATTTAAATACTTAAAAAGTTGTAGAAAATCCTTAAATGTGGTATTTTTGCATTCTAATCAAGGATTATTTATAATTAATCTAAATAAATAAAGTCATGATAACTGTAACGGATTACGCAAAAAAGCAAGCGCTTCGTCTTATGGAAGATGAAGGAAAAGACGGCTATTTTATTCGTGTTGGAGTTCAGGGAGGTGGCTGTTCGGGATTAATGTATCAACTTACTTTTGATAATGAAGACAAGGCAGGTGACTCTAGCTTTGAAGATAATGGCGTTAAAGTTGTTGTCGACAATAAGAGTTATTTATATTTGATCGGAACTACTCTAGATTTTTCTGGTGGATTAAACGGGAAGGGTTTTGTTTTCGTGAATCCAAATGCCGACCGTACTTGTGGTTGCGGCGAATCTTTCTCGGTTTAATTCTTTCATTAATGGCCAATTATACGGAAGAAAACTTAGCGGAAGAATTAGAAAATCAAGAATATAAATTTGGTTTTGTCACTCCCATTGATGCGGATACTATTCCCATTGGATTAAGTGAAGATGTAATTCGATTGATTTCTACTAAAAAAGAGGAGCCTCTTTGGTTGCTAGAGCATCGTTTACATGCCTATAATGTCTGGAAAACAATGGAAGAGCCGAATTGGGCTCATGTACATTACAAAAAACCTGATTTTCAAAATATAGCCTATTATTCAGCTCCCAAGCAATCCAAAAAATATGAATCTTGGGATGATGTTGATCCAGAAATGAAAGCCACAATGGCCAAATTGGGAATTTCTATGGAAGAACAGCAACGCTTAACCGGTGTGGCAGTTGATTTTGTTATGGATTCTGTCTCTGTTGCGACCTCTTTTAAAGAAAAACTTGGTGAGCTTGGAATAATCTTTTGCTCCTTTTCTGAAGCAGTTCAAAATCATCCGGATTTAGTGCGTAAATATATGGGGACGGTTATTCCTACAACTGATAACTATTATGCCGCTTTAAATAATGCAGTGTTTACTGATGGCTCCTTCTGTTACATTCCAAAAGGGGTGCGTTGCCCAATGGAATTGTCTACCTATTTCAGAATTAATGCTGGTGGAACCGGACAATTTGAAAGAACTTTAGTAGTCGCTGATGAAGGATCATATGTTTCTTATTTAGAAGGTTGTACCGCTCCTCAAAGAGATGAAAATCAGTTGCATGCGGCAGTTGTAGAATTAATTACCCTTGATAATGCTGAAATAAAATATTCAACGGTACAAAATTGGTATCCTGGAAATAAAGAAGGCATAGGTGGAATTTTTAATTTTGTTACCAAACGAGGTATTTGTCATACCAATTCCAAAATCTCATGGACGCAAGTTGAAACGGGCTCGGCAGTTACTTGGAAGTATCCCTCTTGTATTTTGAAAGGCGATCATTCCATTGGCGAATTTTATTCTGTTGCCGTGACCAACAATTACCAGCAAGCAGATACAGGGACTAAAATGATTCATCTAGGAAAAAATACTAAAAGCACGATTATTTCAAAAGGTATTTCAGCAGGAAAATCTCAAAATTCTTATCGTGGTTTAGTGCAGATTCACAAATCAGCAAAAAATGCACGAAATTTTTCTCAATGCGATTCTCTTCTTATGTCTAGTGAATGTGGCGCGCATACTTTCCCTTATATAGAATGTAAAAATAGCACTGCTAAAATAGAACATGAAGCAACTACTTCCAAAATTGGAGAAGATCAATTATTTTATTGCAAACAAAGAGGAATAAGTGAGGAGAAAGCAATTGGTTTGATTGTGAACGGATACTGTAAAGAAGTCCTGAATCAATTGCCGATGGAATTTGCTGTCGAAGCTCAAAAATTATTAACGATTAGTTTAGAAGGTAGTGTAGGGTAAACCTATTTAACATAAAAAATAACCATGATTACGATTAAAAATTTACATGCTAGTATTGATGGAAAAGAAATCCTTCGAGGATTAAATTTAACGGTAAATGCTGGTGAAATTCATGCTATTATGGGTCCTAATGGCGCTGGTAAATCTACTTTAGCATCAGTTTTAGCCGGAAGAGACACGTATGAAATTACGGCAGGTGAAGTTGATTTTGAAGGCACCGACTTATTGTCTTTGTCTACTGAAGACCGCGCTAGAGAAGGATTGTTCCTCGCTTTTCAATATCCAGTTGAAATACCTGGAGTATCCAATGTTAATTTTTTAAGGACAGCGATTAATGAAATAAGAGCCTATAAAGGAGAAGAATCTTTATCAGCAAAAGACTTTATGATCTTGGTTAGAGAAAAATCCGCATTGGTTGAATTGGATAGTAAGTTGGCTTCTAGGTCTGTGAATGAAGGATTTTCTGGTGGTGAAAAGAAAAGAAATGAAATTTTTCAAATGGCAATGCTTGCACCCAAATTGGCCATTCTTGATGAAACAGATTCTGGTTTGGATATTGATGCCCTTCGTATAGTTGCAAAGGGAGTCAATCAATTGAAATCACCAGATAATGCAGCCATTGTAATTACCCATTATCAGCGCTTATTAGATTATATCGTTCCAGATTTTGTTCATGTCTTGTATAAAGGTCAGATTGTTAAAACAGGCGGTAAGGAATTGGCGCTTGAACTGGAAGAAAAAGGATATGATTGGATTAAGGATGCTCACCCAACTGTTTAAGTAAGACATGGAACAGATAGTGACACCATCAAAAATGGAATCTTTTAGAAGGAATCTTCCTGCATCACTTTTGAAAATAAAGGAGGAGGACACAGTAGCTTCCGATGAACGCTTGCTCCTCAATGGATTTCCGAATTCAAGAACTGAAGCTTGGAAATACTCTCGCTTGAATAGAATCGCTTCTTTAAATTTACAGCCAAAAAATTCCGCCCCAATGGTGTGGGAACAATATTCTTTGACTAAGGATGCATATACCTTTGTTTTTCAAAATGATCAATGTATCTATTTTTCTCAAGATCTTCCTGATGGAATGATAGTCAAAGAAGCTGTTGATTTGTCGATAGAGGAATGGAAATTATTTGAGAATAACAGTCATGTGATAGATCTTAATAAGAGTCACGCTCAAAATGGATTGTGTCTTTGGTTGCGAAAAGGAGTTTCTTTGACCCAACCCGTTCAATTGATTTTCTTAAGTGCAGGGACAGAGCAAGCAGCCATTCATCGAAATCAATTTGTTCTCGAAAGGGACAGTAAGATGGAGGTAATTATTTCTCATTTCTCCACAGATGGCAAGAAGAATTATAAAAATATCGTATCTGAATTTCATTTGGAGGAAAATGCTTTTCTTTCAGTCAATAAGTTACAGAATGAAGAAGGGGAAGATTTTCATTTTTCAACAGAAAACATTCATCAAAAAAATAATTCCAATTTTACGCTTACCACTCTAACGCTCAATGGAAATTGGGTTCGAAATGATGTGAATGTATTTGTAGATGGCGAAGGTTGCGAGACTTTTTTAAATGGTGCATATTTAAGCAATGGCATTCAGCACATCGATAACCACACCACTATAGATCACATGAAACCAAATTGCAATTCTTATGAATTGTATAAAGGAGTAATGGATGAGAAATCTACCGCTGTATTTAATGGAAAAGTATTTGTAAGACAAGACGCTCAGAAAATAGCAGCTTTTCAGTCTAATGCGAATGTTTTAATTGGTGATGACGCATCGGTAAATTCAAAACCAGAATTGGAAATTTATGCGGATGATGTTAAATGTTCGCATGGATCTACCATTGGTCAATTAGATGAGGAAGCCATTTTTTATTTACAATCAAGAGGAATTAGTGAAAATACGGCAAGGCGACTTGTTCTTACAGCATTTATGCAGGATGTATTTGAAAAAATAACCTCCCCCGCTGTAGTGGCTTATCTCAATCAAGTTTTATCTGAACGATTCAATTGGGACCTATCTGTCTTGGAGGAAGATTAAATAGTATTACCTTCGGATGAAAATAAATCTGTTATGAAATTTTTATTCCTCCTTTTAATTATTCCATTTTTTTCTTTTTCTCAAACCAAACCGGCCTATTTGATTTACAATAGTAAAGGGAAGCAGGTCTCTTACGCAAAAATGAAGAAAGCTTGTACTCAAGCTGAGATCACATTTTTCGGAGAATATCACGATAATCCAATATCTCATTGGCTTTCCTATGAACTTTTGGTGGATTTATATCAAGTACATCAACAAAAATTGATTTTAGGATTCGAGATGTTCGAACAAGATCAACAAGAAATTCTAAATCGTTATCTAGAGGGTAAAATTCCAGTCAACAAGCTGAAAGACTCCTTGCGATTATGGCCTAATTATGAAACGGATTACCAACCACTGGTTGATTTTGCGCAAAAGAATCAATTAGAATGTATTGCTTCTAATGTTGAACGAAAATATGCTTCGCTATTATTTAAGAAAGGAAGAGCTGCACTCGATACCTTATCGTCCAAAATTAAAGAACAAATGGCTCCAATCGATTTTCCAATTGATTCTACCTTGAGTCAATACGCTGCCCTCAACGCAATGGCAGCGCATATGGGAGGAGGGAATATGCTTGCTTCACAAGCGTTTAAGGACGCTACAATGGCTAAATTTATTCTCAAATCATTGAAAAAAGACAGTAAATTCCTCCATTTTAATGGGGCCTATCACAGTGATTATCAACAAGGAATTTTATGGTATTTACATCAAACCGTTCCTGGAATCAAGTCTGTTACAATCTCTACAGTTACCCAAGTAGATATAGAAAAATTTGACAAAGAAAATATCGGTAAGGCAGATTTTATTATTTGTGTTCCTGAAACGATGACACGAACGCACTAATTATTTGAATGCCCTTCTTTTTTTCAGATTTTCGTAGGCATCCTGAATTTTTTGGAATTTTTCTTTAGCACCTTTTTGATATTCGATTCCCATTTGTGCCACCTTGTCTGGATGAAAAGAAATCGCCATTTTTCTATAGGCTTTTTTCACTTCTTCATCAGTTGCTGTAGATTCAATACCTAGAATCTTATAGTCTGAATCAACATTTCGGTAAAACATGTTTTTTACGCTATCAAATTCAATAGCAGGAACACCGAGTTGGCTCGCTATGCGTTCGATGGTGCTCATTTCACTAGGAGACACTTCACCATCTGCTTTAGCGATCCCAAATAAATAATGAATGAGTTGAACCCGAACTTCTAAGGGCATGCGGGCACGAATATCTTGACATATTGCTTGTAAAGGAATTTGCCCTGTGGCTAAAAACTCTTTTAAAACCTGTAAATGTTCTGTTGTAAATCTATTTCCAAATTGATTGGTGAAAAAAGTTTTTACATAATCTAATTCAGCTTTAATAACTTTTCCATCCGCCTTCATCACGGCTGCAGAGAGTGCCATAAGCATGGTAGGTAAATCAAAGCGACTAGATTGCTGCTGATAAAACAAGAAAGGATCTTGTCCAGAAGATGCTTGAGCATTGCCTTTTCTGTTTTTACCATTCCTCTGGTACATATCAACAAAACTGCCGATAATAAAGCCTAGAATTCCTACACCAATCTTTCTGCTGATTACAAAAGCACCAAAACCAAAAATATATTTATACAAAATGAACCAATTAAAAAAGAGGAGCTAATGCTCCTCTACAAAATTAATAAGATTATGCTAACTCATTTATGTTTCGCTCAATAAAGCTATTCAAAGCCTCACCTTTTAATAATCCTTGTGCTAATAATGCTAAATCAGTTAATTGTTTCACTCCTGTTGTTTGATCAAGTTCTGACTTACTCAATAATCCGTGAATTTTTGGATGATTAGTATTAACGGTCATGGTAAACATTTCAGGGAAAGCTCCATAGAAACCATTTCCACCACCTAATTTTTGTTGCTCCATCATTCTGCGAATAAATTCTGGCTGCGTGATAATTATCGGTGCATCATCCTCACTCATGCTCTCCAGTTGAACCGTATATTTTTCTTTATTAATAGTCGCTTCAAACAAAGGCTTGATTTTTTCTTCCTCTTCTTTGGACATTTTAGAAGGAATTTCATCACTCTTGCGAATCAATTTGTCCAGTGAATCTGAATCTACTCTAACAAAACTAATGTTGTCATTGCTTTGCTCAAGTTTGGGAAGCCAATGAGAAACTAGCGGGCCGTCCAAATGCAATACATCATATCCACGATCTTTTGCCTTCTTGATAAATGCAAATTGCTCTTCTTTGTTATTGGTATATAACAAAATTAATTTTCCATCTTTATCTGTTTGTAAAGCGCTTACTTTTTCACGGTATTCATCAAGTGTAAAACAAGTATCTTCTGTATTTTTAAACAAAGAGAAGGTCTTGGCTTTTTCAGCAAACTTATCCTCTGATAACATACCATATTGAACAAATACCTGAAGATCATTCCATTTAGATTCAAAATCTTTACGGTCCTTTTTGAACATTTCAGCCAATTTATCGGCTACTTTTTTACTGATGTGCGCAGAAATCTTTTTTACATTTCCATCACTTTGCAAGTACGAACGAGATACATTTAATGGAATATCCGGTGAGTCAATTACTCCGTGAAGCAGTGTCAAAAACTCAGGAACTATTTCCGCTACACTATCTGTAATAAAAACTTGATTGCTGTATAGATTGATTTTATTTCGCTGTACTTCTACATTTTCTTTAATTTTTGGAAAGTAAAGAATTCCTGTTAAATTAAATGGATAGTCAACATTAAGGTGAATGTGAAACAAGGGACTTTCAAAAGTCATTGGATACAATTCACGGTAAAATGAATTATAATCATCGTCTGACAAATCTACAGGTGCCTTAGTCCATGCCGGTTGTGGATTATTGATTTGGTTAGGCACTTCAATGGCCTCTCTTTTAATTTTATCATTTTCATCCTTTTCACCACTTGGAGAA